>Ga0268360_1000069_pt1 | contig 246940 bp, 255 predicted proteins | sample BioMet11_FD_192465 | JGI IMG/M metagenome (GOLD analysis project Ga0268360, IMG submission 192465) | Sewage microbial communities from Oakland, California, United States - Biofuel 11 (Illumina Assembly) | ecosystem: Engineered > Wastewater > Sewage > Unclassified | place: USA: California... | reverse complement strand
CAAAGGCTCAACTATCGCCCAGAACGCATCCGACACTTCCCACGATTTTATGCTCATATGCCTGTCTCCGTTGGAGAAAAGCATAGCAACATCTGGATGCAACTGCAATTTATTTATGGATAAGTTCAAAATGGTTAATGGTGTATCCATAAGTATTATGCGTCGGTGCGCAACAAGAATTCTCGGAATGCTCGTCTGCTGCAATCCATCGTCGAGTGATGGAGATTTTCCCGTGGGGGTACTTCCCACTTTCAGACCCGCCCTTCATCACCTGCCGGGGAGGGGACCGGGATCGGGGTGACGCTCTCCCATCCCGTGGACTCGTGCTCGGCGATCCACAGATCATGGGCTTTTTGGAGGTTCAACCACAGGTCTGGCGTGGTGCCGAAGGCCCGAGACAACCGTAGGGCCATATCCGGGGAGACACCGGCCCGTTCATTAATAATCTTGGACAGGGTCTTACGGGATATTCCCAGACGCGCCGCCAGTTGCGTTACCGTCAGGTGCAGTGGTTCCATGTGCATCCGGCGGATGATTCCGCCCGGGTGCGTGGGCTTCCTGGTCATCTTACGCCGGGGGGCATCAGTGGTAGTCAAGATAGCCGACATCGTGGGCGTCTCCTTGCTCCATGCGAAAGATTACACGCCAATTCCCGGAGACCTTCACGGACCAGAATTTGGCGCGATCGCCCTTGAGCGGATGCAGACCCGATCCCGGAAAAGCCATGTCGCTGGGTGCCGTGGCCTGTTCCAGACGGTCCAAAATATCCGTCAGCTTCTGGGCGTGCTTGGCCTGGATGCCCTTGATCGTCCCGTCGAAGAAGAGGTCCTCCAGGCCTTTGTGCTTGAAGCTCTTGATCATAGATGTAACCTCATAGGTAACGGCTGTCAAAAGGGCACGAGAAAAAAGGCAGTGCCTACTTCTCTCCGAGGCGCACTATCTTCCCGCTGGCCTTGGCTTTTTCTATTCCGGCCTCAAGGGTCTTCACGGCCCGGCGCAGCTTGTCTGGAGACAGGTGGCTGTACCGCTCGGTCATGGCCAGCGTACTATGGCCCATTAGTTCCTTAACTGTATACAAATCAACGCCTTGTTCCACTAGCCAGCTTGCAAACGTATGCCGCAGGGTATGAAAGACCACCTTTTGGCGGCGATCGGTGACGCCATTGTTGAGGCCAAGCCCATCCGCCACAAGTTGGAAGGTGTTCGACATCTCCACGATGCGCTCCCCCGTGCGACTCGGGAACACAAGGCCGCTCGGAATCGTTCCTGCCTGCCTGGCCGCAAGCATATCCTTCACGGCATTGGTCATGATAGCCGCCCGGCATTTGCCGCTCTTGGTGTCACGCAGGGACAGAACGCCACGCTCCAGGTCCACATCCTGCCAGGTCAAGGAGAAGATTTCCCCGGCTCGCAGCCCGCGATGGAGGGAGAGCAGCGCCATGCTGTGAACATCCGGGGAGCGCTCCGCCAGGGCGCCAAGAAGGCGGTCGGCTTCTTCGTGGGTCAAGAAACGTAAGCGACGGTTGTCAGCCGTGGGTTTCTTGACGAAGGTCACAGGGTTGTCCCCATGGAATAGCCCGTTGCGCTTGGCGAAGTTGAACACCTGCCGCACCACGGCAAGGCAATAATGCGTGGTCTTGGGGGATTTGCCCGCCTCCAACATGATCTTTTTGAGGCGCTCCAGATCAAAGGGCGCGATCTCCACCAGTGACCTGCCTCCGAGGACGCCCCCGATCCAATTCCGATAAAAGCCGTCTTCCTTGTCGCACGAGACCTTGGACTTGTTGAGGCGAGCGGCAGGCATGTAGCGTTCATGGAACACTTGCCCGAAGCTGACGGCGCGGCGTTTCTCTTGCTCCAGCTCCGCCGCCTCAGCCTTGCGCCGGGACTCGGCCTTCTGGCGCTTTTCGGCCAGGGTGACGCATCCTTCGCCGGTCCTGGCGGCCTCTTGAAGCTTGGCGAGAGTCTGGGCAGCCTTGGCCGCTGTCCAGCCTTGGGAGGCCCACCCGAGTCCTTCTTCGCGACGCTTGCCGCAGGACTGGAAGCGGATGGCGAAATAGCGATCCTTTTGGACTCCATGCTTTCGGGAGGTGCGCTCGTAGAACCGAACTCCGGGGAAATTCGTTTTGATCCAACTGACCGCCATGGCTTAACCTCCCGGACTTGGTGGGGAGAAAAACGGGGAGAGGGTCGTTACGGGAAGGATTCAACCGCTCGGTTTGATCCTCTCCCCACTTTTTAGCTGAAACGGGGTGAGCCCGAGTGAAGACCCATGAGGGACAGGTGGGGGTTAACCACTGTACAGTCAAGATTTTTATGGGATTGAGCGAACCCCAATGAAATTATAATCTAAGAACTGTTAACCACTAGGTTGGCGGTTCGAGTCCGTCCCGGGGAGCCAGAATATTCAGGGCGTCGACCAAATAGGTCGACGCCCTTTTTTTTCGTGCCGTGCGTCCCGCCCCCCGCGCTTTTTTTCCTGTCCGGTGCTGCGCCTGTTCCCCTCCCGCAGGGGCGATTCGGTGTCGCTTTCCACGGATGGCAGAAGGCCGGGTTGCAATTCCCGATTTTCGTCGAAGCGGCCGTGGACGTCTGGTCACAGGGATGGAATCGTTGCCGGTAGCCTTGAGCCCGGGCTGGCCGGGTGGTAGTGGCGGTGCCATCCTCCCGGCGTTTTTTTTCGCGGGGCCGAAGCGCCGTTGGGCGTCCGAGCGGTCGGTCCGGTGCGGGAGGGGAACAGCGAGGTGGTGGTTATGCTCCGAGGGGGAACGGTCGTGGTGTGGGGACTGGGGATGTGCCTGGCGCTTTCCGGCTGCAACATGCCCACGCCGCCTTCGCAAATTCCCGGGGCGTATCGTTCCGGGATCGCGTACGAGCAGTATGATTGCTCGCGCCTGGCCGCCGAACTGTATTCCCTGACCAGGCGGGAACGGCAGTTGGCGGCTGCCCAGCAGGAGCGAATCGCGAGCAGCCGGATGCAGGCGTTTTGGTGGGGCTATGGCAAGGGCGACGGCATGGAGGCTTCCGAGCTGTCCCAGGTCCGGGGCGAAAAGGAGGCCGTTCTCCACGCGATGGACGTCAAGCACTGTCCGTCGGCGTCCGGGCAATAGCCGCCTTCGCGCTCCGAAAAGGCCTCGGCCATCCGTGGCGCGGACCAGCCGAAATATATCTTCGTAACCGGGGATCGCCCGCCGCCGGCGTGTACCGGATGTGGGCGATGGGATGCGGTCTCCCACGCCCGTAGGGGGGGCTTGGAAATAAAAAACCCGGGCACCTTGCGATACCCGGGAATGTCGTCATCTGGCGGAGAGGGAGGGATTTGAACCCTCGAACAGAGTTTTAGCCCCGTTACCCGCTTAGCAGGCGAGCGCCTTCGGCCAACTCGGCCACCTCTCCGCAAAGGGGCTTCGTAAGCAATTTCATCCCGCCCGGTCAAGAAAAAATCCGCAATTCGCCCGGAGGGCCCGGGTCTTGCTCTTTACAGAATCCAGGCCTCGCGGATATGCTCATCGTTCGGTGTCATCAAGCCCCGCCAAAAGGAGTCCCGGGCATGAAAAAATTTGCGCGTATGGAGCGCCTGCCGCCATACGTTTTCGCCACCGTCAACGAACTCAAAATGCAGATGCGGCGACGAAACGAGGATGTCATTGACCTGGGTATGGGCAATCCGGATTTGCCCACGCCCCCCCACATTGTCGAGAAACTCATCGAAGCCGCCCAGAAGCCGGTCAACCACCGCTACAGCGCATCGCGGGGCATCAAGGGCCTGCGCAACGCCATCTCCGGTTGGTACAAGCGCCGTTATGACGTGGACATTGACCCTGAATCCGAGGCCGTGGTCACCTTGGGCGTCAAGGAAGGCTTGGCCCATCTGGCCCTGGTCATGCTTTCCCCGGGCGACGTCGTGTTCGCTACCGATCCGTCCTACCCGATCCATCCGTATTCCTGCATCATCGCCGGGGCCGACGTGCGGCGCATCCCCATCAGCTGCGACCGCGACTTCATCGAGGACCTGCTGCAGGCCACCCGCCAGACTTGGCCGCAGCCCAAGCTTTTGATCATTTCCTTCCCCCACAATCCGACGACGGCCGTGGTGGACGTGGACTTCTTCCAGCGCATCGTGGATTTCGCCAAGGAACACGATATGATGGTGATCCACGACTTCGCCTACGCCGATTTCGGGTTCGACGGCTATCAGCCGCCGAGCTTCCTCCAGGCCAAGGGGGCCAAGGACGTCGGCGTGGAATTCTTCTCCATGAGCAAGAGCTATTCCATGGCCGGCTGGCGCGTGGGCTACTGCTGCGGCAACCCGGAGATGGTCCACGCCCTGACCCGCATCAAGAGCTATCTGGATTACGGCATGTTCCAGCCCATCCAGATCGCCGCCTCCGTGGCCTTGAACGGCCCGCAGGAGTGCGTCGGTGAAATCCTGAGCGTCTACCAGGACCGCCGGGACGCCCTGATCGAGGGCTTGGCCCGGGCCGGCTGGCAGGTGCCGGCACCCAAGGGCACCATGTTCGTCTGGGCCAAGATCCCGGACGAGTTCGCCCACCTGAAGTCCGTGGAATTCTCCAAGCTGCTCCTGCGCGAAGCCGCTGTGGCCGTTTCCCCGGGCCTCGGTTTCGGGCATTTCAGCGACGACCACGTCCGGTTCTCCCTGGTGGAAAACCGGCACCGCATCAACCAGGCGACCCGGAACATCAAGAAGCTGCTGTCAGGATCGTAAATGATGGACCTTCGCCCCGTACGCATCGGATTGGCCGGACTCGGTACCGTCGGGTCCGGCCTTCTGACCGTGCTTTCGCGCAACGCCGACTGGATTCGCCGCCGTCTCGGCCGGACCATCCAGGTGGCCACCGTGGTGGACCGCAACCTGGCGCTGGCCGAACAACTGCCCCTTGCCCCGGAAACCGTCCTGTCGACCGACCTCGACGCCCTGGTGACCAACCCGGACATCGACATCGTGGTCGAGCTGATGGGCGGCATCACCGCGGCCTTTACCCTCATCCACAAGGCCCTTGCCGCCGGCAAGCACGTGGTCACCGCCAACAAGGCCCTGCTCGCCGAACGCGGGCCGGAACTGTTCGGCTTGGCCGCGCAAAAGGGGCTCGGCCTCTATTACGAGGCGAGTTGCGTCGGCGCCGTGCCCATCGTCGAGACGCTCAAGCAGTCCCTGGCCGGCAACCGCATCAGCAGCATCACCGGTATCCTCAACGGAACGGCCAACTACATTCTCACCCAGATGTGCGACAAGGGCCTGCCCTTTGCCGAGGCCCTCAAGCAGGCCCAGGACAAGGGCTATGCCGAGGCCGATCCCACCCTGGACATCCAGGGCATCGACGCGGCCCACAAGCTCACGCTGCTCATCCGGCTGGCCTATGGCCAGAATTTGCCCTTCCACCAACTGCCGGTGGAGGGCATTACCGGCGTCACGCCCGAAGACATCCGCTTCGCCGCCGAATTCGGCTACACCATCAAGCTGATCGGCCAAGTGAGCGCCATCAAGGGCAAACTCGCCGCCGGCGTCTTCCCCATGCTCGTGCATAAGCATTTCCTGCTGGCCAGCGTCCAGGGATCGTTCAACGCCGTGCGGGTCGAAGGCGACGCCTCCGGTCCCATCCTGCTCCACGGCAAGGGGGCCGGGGCCCTCCCCACCGGCAGCGCCGTTTTGGCCGACATTCTCGCCCTAGCGCGCCAGGGGATGATCCCCAACAATACCGGATTCTTGGAAGAGCCGCTGCCCGAGGCCCAGATGCTGCCGCCGGACGAGGCCCTCTGTCCGCACTACATCCATTTCACGGCCAAGGACCAGACCGGCGTCATGGCCGCCATCGCCACCTCCATGGGCGAGCACGGCGTGAGCATCCGGCAAGCCGTGCAAAAGGGCGAATCCTCCCAGGGCCACGTGCCCATCGTCTTCCTGACCCACGAGGCGCCGACCCGGGCCGTCAAGGCCGTGCTGGCCGATACGGCCACCATGCCGTTCATCAAACCGGCCACCGTCCACCTGCGCGTGTTGTAGGAGCGCCTCCGGCGGCCAGGGGCGCTGCCCCTGGACCTCGCTGGGGGGAATCATTCCCCCCAGGCCCCCTGAATTTTTTTGGGGGGGCTGCGGAGGGCTCGCCGGCTGCATCGCCTCGCTGGCCACGGCGCCGGGGGCTCGAGTTTTCGCGGCGGTTGGGGTACGGACGGGCATGGCAGAAAAAAAACTCCCCCACTGTGCCTTGTGTCCGTTCGACTGGTCCGAACGCTATTGCCGCACCGGCGCGGGCAAGGCGCCTTCTGATTGCCCGTCCCTGCACCTGCACGCCTTGGTCGCCCCGGCCCGGGGGGCGACGCTTGACGCAAGCACCTGCGAATTCGCCCGCCAGGCCTCGCTGCAGGAAGCCTCCTGCTATGGCGGCCGCGAGTCCGGTTACGGCGCCGTCCGTCCGCTCAAGCCCCGTATCGTCGAGATCGTGGAGCTCGCCCGGCGGATGGGCTACCACCGCTTGGGCCTGGTCTTTTGCGTGGGTCTCCGCCAGGAAGCGGCCATCGTTCATGAGATTCTGGTCACCAACGGCTTTGAGGTCGCCTCGGTCTGCTGCAAGGTCGGCGGCGAGCCCAAGTCCGTGCTCGGCATCGAAGCCAAGGACCAGGTCGATCCCAGCACCGACCGGGAAACCATGTGCAACCCGGTGCTCCAGGCCATGGTCGTCAATGAGGTGGGTACGGAGTTTAACGTGCTCCTGGGGCTTTGCGTCGGGCACGATTCGCTTTTCTTCAAGCACGCCAAGGCCATGGGCACGGTTCTGGCCGTCAAGGACCGCCTGCTCGGCCACAATCCCCTGGCCGCCATCCATCTCTACGACAGCTACTACCGCTATCTCAAAAAGCCGCTGCCGTAAGCGGCCGCTGCCTCCGGCGGCCAGGGCTCTGCCCTGGACCTGTTGGGGGGAATCATTCCCCCCAAGCCCCCTGTACTGGGATTTTCAACTGGTATCGATTGTTTTGTCCCCCCCTTCGCGGCCGTCGGGGTGGCAAGCGTCTTCGATTGCCGCCCCGACGGCCGTGCATGAAGGGGTCCGGGGGAATTATTCCCCCGGCCACCGGAGGCATCTTTCTCTTCACAATAGCGCGCCGCAACGGCCGCAGGCCGGGCAGCCGTCGGGCGGGCATTTGGCGCTGCCCTGGCCCTGCCGGTAGCGCTGCCATTCGCGCCACAGCAGGTCGCGGGCCACGCCGATATCGATCATTTCCCAGGGGAAGACCTCGTCGGCCGGGCGTTCGCGGTCCAGATACCAGCCGACGTCGCCGCCCCAGGCGGCCACGGCCCGGCGCAGGCCGTCGCCCCGGGCCGCCGTGACGAGCATGGGGAAGAGGCGCTCGTCGCCCCGGGCGAGGAGGCCCTGCAGGCGGGACATGGAGGCCGGTTCCACCTCGACCCGGAAGCCCTTGAGCGGTTTGACGGCCTCGCGGACCAGGCCGTAGGCGGTTTCGATGGCCGCTTCGGACGCCATGGGCGCCCACTGCATGGGAGTGAAGGGCTTGGGCACGAGCGGATTGACGGACAGGGTGGCGTGGGCCACGCCGCGCTTGCCGACGCCGATGCCGCCGGCTTCCGCCACGCTGGCGAGGAGCGGCCCCAGGGCGGCGTAGTCCTCGGGCGTCTCGCCGGGCCAGCCGACGATCAGATAGAACTTCAGATGGTTGACGCCGAACTTGCCGGCCAGGGCCACGGCCCGCAGCAGGTCGTCCATGGCCAGGTGCTTGTTGCAGGCGCGGCGCAGCCGTTCGCTCGGCGCTTCCAGGGCCAGGGTCAGGGTGCGCAGCCCGGCCTGGCGCAGGGCGGTCATAAGCTCCGGGGTGAGCCCGTCGGCTCGGATCGAGGCCAGGGAGAACTTGGTCTTGCGGCCGCGCAGCCAGGTGAGGAAGGGGAGCAGGTCGGGCCAGTCGGTGAGCGCCGTGCCGACCAAGCCGACCTTGCGGGGGGAGACGTCTTCGATCAGGGCCTTGAGGTCGGCCAGCCGGGCCTGCCTGGGCGGCCGGTAGATGTAGCCGGCGGCGCAGAAGCGGCAGCCGTAGGGACAGCCCCGGTTCACTTCGATCAGGAACATGTCCCGGAAGGCGGCGTGGCCGGACACGAAGCCGGAGTGGGCCGGCGTGGCCAGCAGGGTTGGCGCGTTCGGGTCGAGGGCGCGCACCCGCTGGACCGGCAGCGGCGTACGGCCGGGAAGGAACACCCCCGGCTTGCCGGCGACGGCGTCGAGGCAGGCGGCCTTGTCCGCCCCGGCCAGGGCCGCCTGGCGCAGGCCGGCCAGGACGTCGGCCAGCCCGGCCTCGGCCTCGCCGACGAAGAGCATGTCCAGGGCCGGCAGGATGGGCGTGGGGTTCAGGAAGGCCAGCGGCCCACCGGCCAGGATGATGGGAAAGCCGGAGCGTTCCCGGACGGCCAGGGGGATGCCGGCCGCGTCCAGGGCGGCGATGGCCGTGAGGTAGTCTTCCTCATAGGCCAGGGAAAAGGCGATGACCGGGAAATCGGTGAGGGGGCGGCCGGAGTCCTCGGCCAGCGGCGGTTGGCCGGGCCGGCAGAACACCCGTTCCACGGCCAGGGTTTCGTCTCGCTGCAGGAGGTTCCAGACGGCCTGCCAGCCCAGGGCCGAGAGGGCCAGCGCCGTATCGCCCGGTACGACCAGGGCCACGGGCAGCCGGCCGCCCCAATCCCGGACGGCCGGACTGTCCAGGCCGAAATAGACCGTCGTCTGTCGCGCTTCGCTCAACGGTGGACCTTCCCTCGCGTCGGTGGCAGCGGGGGAGGGAGGGGCGGCGCCCCTCCCGCGTTCCTAGTCGGCCTGCATCCGGATGAACGAAGGAATTTCGAACTCCTCTTCGTCGAAGATGAATTCTTCCTCGCCCACGCCCTGGGTCTTGACGGCGGACGACTGGGACAGGGCCGCTTCGGGGCCGCCCTTTTTGCCGCCCTTCCGCAGGTAGGCCGGGATATTGTAGTCGTTGCCCTGGTTGCTCAGGACGCGGACGCTGCGCGGGCTCTGGGATCCGCCGCCGGGGCCGCTGGGCGGCGGCGTGTTCGGCTTGGACCGGGCGAGGCTGGTGATGACGTCCACGGGCTTGGCTTCCTCGCGCTTGGCCTGGGGCGCGGCGTCCCGGGCCATGGACGACTCGATGCCGGTGGCGATGACGGTGATGCGCATCTCGTCGGTGGCGTCGGGATCGAACACGGTGCCGAAGAAGACCTTGGCGTCCTCGTGGACGGCCTCGGTGATGGTCGAGGCGGCTTCGTCCACTTCTTCGATGGTGAGGTCGGGGCCGCAGGTGATATTCATGAGCACGCCCTTGGCGCCGTCGATGGTGACGTCTTCCAGGAGCGGGCTGGTGATGGCCTTGAGTGCCGCCTCGCGGGCGCGGGACTCGCCGCGGGCCGTGCCGAAGCCCATCATGGCCAGGCCCATTTCGCTCATCACGGCCTTGACGTCGGCAAAGTCGAGGTTGATGAGGCCGGGCACCATGATGAGGTCGGAGATGCCCTTGACGGCGAAGTAGAGGACCTCGTCGGCCTTCTTGAGCATTTCCAGGAAGGTCGCCTTCTTGGAGGCCAGGGACAGCAGCCGGTCGTTGGGGATGGTGATGATGGAATCCACCGTCTCGCGAAGCGCGGCCACGCCTTTTTCGGCCGAGAGCAAGCGCTTTTTCCCTTCGAAATAGAACGGCTTGGTCACCACGGCCACGGTCAACGCGCCGACTTCCTTGGCCACCTGGGCCACGACCGGCGCCGCGCCGGTACCGGTGCCGCCGCCCATGCCGGCGGTGACGAAGACCATGTCGCAGTCGCCGATGGCCTCACGGATGGAATCGATGCTTTCCAGGGCGGCGTCGCGCCCCACGTCGGGGTTGGCGCCGGCGCCGAGGCCTTTGGTCAATTTGTCGCCGAGCTGGATACGGTACTCGGCCTGGGATTTCTGCAAGGCCTGGATGTCGGTGTTGGCCGTGATGAAGGTCACGCCGGACATGGCCGAACAGATCATGTTTTCCACGGCGTTGCTGCCGCCGCCGCCGATGCCCACCACCTTGATGCGGGCATTGGAACCGGTCTCAAGTTCTTGATATTCCATGATATGCTCCCCCTAGAAAGCTCCCTGGTTGTCCCCTGAGATACGCCACCCGCGGACTATTTCACGTCCACGAACCATTTCCGCATCCTCCCCAGAATGCGGTTGAAAACATTTTCGTCGCGGATGCGGAAGCGCTGTTCCACGCCCTCCTTTTCCGCGCCGAACATCAAAAGCCCCACCGCCGTGGCGTACATGGGGCTGTTGACCACGTCCTTGAGGCCCCCGATCTTGTCCGGGTAGCCGATGCGCGTGGGCAGGTTGAAAATTTGTTCGCCGAGTTCCTGGATGCCCTCGATCAGGGCGGTGCCGCCGGTCAGGACCACGCCGGCGCCGATCTGGTTCTTCATGCCCGAGCGGATGAGTTCCTGGTCCACCAGGGCCAGCATCTCCTCGACCCGCGGCTCGCAGATTTCGGCCAGCACCTGGCGGGACAGGCGTCGGGGCTCGCGGCCGCCCACGCTCATCACCTCGATGACCTCGTCCTTGGGCACCATTTCGGCCAGGGCGCAGCCGTACTTGAGCTTGATCTTCTCGGCCGAGGCCATGGGCGTGCGCAGGCCGAAGGCGATGTCGTTGGTCAAATTGGTGCCGCCCAGGGCCAGCACGGCGGTGTGCTTGATGGAATCGTTGGCGAAGATGGCCAGGTCGGTGGTCCCGCCGCCGAGATCGACCAGGGCGACGCCAATCTCGCGTTCCTCGGCGGTCAGGACCGCCTTGGAGGAAGCCAGGGATTCCAGCACGATATCGGAGACGTCAAGCCCGGCCCGGTGACAGGAGCGGATGATGTTCTGGGCGCTGGTGACGGCCCCGGTGACGATGTGGACCCGCACTTCCAGGCGGACGCCGGCCATGCCGAGCGGATCGGCGATGCCGCGCTGATCGTCCACGATGAATTCCTGGGGCAAAATATGGATGACCTCCCGGTCCAGCGGGATGGCCACGGCCTTGGCCGCGTCGATGACCCGCTCGATGTCCCGGGGGCCGACTTCGCCGCCCTTGACGGCGATGACCCCATGGCTGTTGAAGCCCTTGATGTGGCTGCCGGCGATGCCGGCGTAGACCGAGCGAATTTCGCACCCGGCCATGAGTTCGGCCTCTTCGAGGGCCTTCTTGATGGACTGCACGGTCTGCTCGATGTTGACGACCACACCCTTGCGCAGTCCGGTGGAAGGGCTGGTGCCGATGCCCACCACATCCACGCCTTCGGGCGAGAGTTCGCCGACCACCACGCAGATTTTGGTGGTGCCGATATCGAGCCCGACAATAAGTTCCGACCTGGCCATAAACCGCTCCCTGAAATTTGCCTCTCGCGTGGTCTGACGACCGTATCCGCGCCATCTCCGCCCCGGCCGGCAAGCTACGTGAATTTTCTCCTGAAAGAAACCGTTTGCCCGTCAGAAACCGTGTTTCTTCCCGTTATTGCCGGTTCGGGAATCCCCTGCCTCAGCCTTGCGACGCCTCCCCCGAAGCGCCGCGTTTTTCAACCCAGACCTTATCCCCCTCGGCGGTGATGAGCGCAACCGTGTTGAGTTCGCCACGCCGACGCAGATCCGACCATACCAGGTTCATCCGGGACAGGTTGCGTTGCCATTCCCGGGACCCCAGACACAACATGATTCCGGAATCCATCAACCGAATTTCGAGTCCGCGCGCCCAGCTGAGGCGCAACCAGGCGATCTGCCCCAGTTCGAACGGCACGCGGTGATCGGCGATGGCCTGCCGCAAATCCGCCAGCAGGGAAAGATGTTTCTCCATGCCGGCCTCGACTTCGAGTTGCGGCAGGGAGACGAATTGGCCCGGCTCCACCTTGTCGATGATGCGGCCTCCGCTATCGGCGTAATAGAGCGTTCCCTTGTACTGTACAAGGTAGGACGGGGTCTTTTCCTTGATATCCACGGCAATGGTGCCGGGCAGGATGCGCCGGATCACTACCGAATCCACCCACGGCTCCTCGGTGAGGGCCTCCCGCATCCGGTCCATGGACAGGGCCAGGACGTTGGCCCCGGGCGTCAGCCCGGCGATTTCCCTGATATGGTCCTCGGACAAGCGGGAACAGCCGGTGACGCTGACGTTTTGCAGGGCGAAATAGTTGATGGTGGTGAGCCAGCGGTAGCCGGCCAAAAGCCCGACGCTGACGACCAGCAGCAGGGCCGTGCAAAAGGCCAGGGACACGGCCCGGGTGCACAGGCGTCCCACCCCGCCGAGGCTCAGGTGCGGCACGGCGTAGCTCGGCCCGCTGCGCGCATTGCGATTGCGGTTCCCCCGAGATTTGACGACCCGGCTTTTTACCGTCACCCGGGGCATGGAGGCGCCGTAGCTGTTGCGACGTCGCTTGCTGGCCCCCAGGCTCAGCCCGGGCATTGTTCCTGCCCTGACGTTCATGGTGCGACCCTCACTTCGAGTTCGAGTTCGTGACCACTGCTGCGTCTGACCGCCTCTTTCGCCGCCGCAATCAGGGCGAAGGCCTCGTCGGCCGTCCCGCCGCCCTGGTTGACCAGGAAGTTGGCGTGCAGGGCCGAGAAGGCCATGCCGCCCAACCGTTTGCCCCGGAACCCGGCCGCTTCCAGGAGCGTGCCGGCCGAGGTCCCGGCCGGATTCTTGAACACGCAGCCGGCCGTCGCTGCCGTGATGGGCTGGCTGGCCCGTTTGTGCCGCACCCGTTCGATCATGCCGCGGCGGATGTCGATGGGCTCGTCGATGTCGGTGTCGAACTCGGCCGCCAGGATCAGGAAAAATGCGGGGTCGCCGGCCAGGGCGAACGTCCGGTAGCCGTAGGTGAAGCCGTCGCGGTCGATCCAGGCGGCGCCGCGTTCGGGCGTCCAGACCAGGACTCGGGCCAGGGGGGCGCAGGCCTCGCCGCCGTAGGCACCGGCATTGCCGGCCACGGCGCCGCCCACGGTGCCGGGAATGCCGAACAGGGCGGCCAGGGCGTCGAGCCCCTGGGTGGCCATCCAGGCGGTGAAGCGATGGAGCTTGACCCCGGCCCCGACCCGCAGCCGGACCTTGCCGCCGAAGCGCTGGTGCAGAATTTCCGGTTCGCCCGTGAGGCGCGGCCGGACCAGCACCAGCGGCAGCTCGCCGTCCCGGGCCAGGATGTTGCTGCCGCCGCCCAGGATGAAGGGGCGGCCGCCGATCCGGGCCAGGGCGTCGCTCAGGTCCGCGGCGTCCTCGGGCGCGGTCAGGACGACCTCGGCCAGGGCGGTGCCGCCCAGGCGCAAGGTGGTCCGATCGGCCAGGCGCGGTCCGCGGCGCACCTCAAGCGTCATGGCCGCCCTCCAGGTAGTTGACGCCCACCTGCCAGATGCTGCCCGCGCCCAGGGTGAGAAGCACGTCGCCGGGGCGCAGGATGCCGGGCAGTCCGGCCTCCATGGCGGCGAAATCCGGGAAATAGGTCACCTGGGTCTTGCTCACCTGCCGGATGCCCTGGGCCAGGCTTTCGCTGCTCACGCCCGGGATGGGGGCCTCGCTGGCCGGATAGATTTCCGTCAGCAGCAGGGCGTCCGCGTCGGCGAAGCAGGTGCAGAACTGGCCGAACAGCAGCTTGGTGCGCGAGAAGCGGTGGGGCTGGAAGGCCACCACCAGCCGCCGGCCGGGATAGACGGTCCTGGCCGTGGCCAGGGTCGCCCGGATTTCCGCCGGATGGTGGCCGTAGTCGTCCACCACCACCACGTCGTCCCGTTCGCCCTTGACCTCGAAGCGCCGGCCCACGCCGCCGAACCGGGAGAGCGCCCCGGCGATGGTGGGCAGGGCGATGCCGGCTTCCATGGACAGGCCGATGGCCCCCAGGGCGTTTTGCACGTTGTGGCGGCCGGGGTGCGGCAGTTTGAATTCGCCGAGGGAGGTGCCGTCCAGGAAGGCCTCGAACACGCTTTGGGCGCCGCAGGACACGATCCGGCCGTGCAACCGGGCCTTTTCGGCAAGGCCGTAGGTCAGGGTCGGCCGGTTGATCCGGTGCAGGATGCGGGCCACGCCCGGGTCGTCCAGGCAGACCACGGCCGTGCCGTAGAAGGGCAGGCCGTTTAAAAAGGCGGTGAAGGCGTCGTCGATGGCCTCGAGATTCGGGTAGTGGTCGAGGTGGTCGGCGTCCACGTTGGTGACCACGGCGGCGATGGGCGACAGGCACAAAAACGAGCCGTCGGATTCGTCGGCCTCGGCGATCAGGTATTCGCCGGCGCCGAGCCGGGCCCCGGCCCCGTAGGCGTTGAGGCGGCCGCCGATGATGACCGTCGGGTCGTAGCCGGCCTCGGTGAAGATGGTGGCCAAAAGCGAGGTGGTGGTGGTCTTGCCGTGGGTGCCGGCCACGGCGATGCCGGTGCGCAGGCGCATCAGCTCGGCCAGCATTTCGGCCCGGGGAATGACGGGGATGCCCCGTTCCCGGGCGGCCAGCACCTCGGGGTTGTCGGCGGCCACGGCCGTGGATTTGACGACCACGTCGGCGTCGCCCACGTTTTCCCGGCCGTGGCCGATGGAAATGGTGGCGCCGAGGCCGCCCAGCCGTCGGACGACCTGGCTCATGGCCAGATCCGAGCCCGACACGGTGTAGCCGAGGTTCAAAAGCACTTCGGCGATGCCGCTCATGCCCGAGCCGCCGATGCCGATCATGTGGATCTTCTTGACCTTGGTCCGCATGGCCCCGGGGATGCGAGGCGGCGTCGTCAGAGGTTCGATCATCGCGCGCCTCCCTTTTCCATGGCGAGTTCGAGCACAGCTTCGGCAATGGCCTGGGCGGCTTGTGGTTTGGCTTCCTCGGCCGAGGCGGCACCCATGGCGGCCAGCCGTCCGGCGTCGTTGAACAGTCCGGTGATGACCTCGGCCAGATCGTAGCGGGGCAGATCGGCCTGGGAAATGACCACGGCCGCGCCGGCGTCGGCCAGGAAGGCGGCGTTGAGGGCCTGGTGGTTGTGGGTGGCGTAGGGGAAGGGGATCAGCACCGCCGGTCTCCCCGCCGCCGTCAGCTCGGCCAGGGTGGTGGCTCCGGACCGGGCCAGGACCAGATCGGCCCAGGCATAGGCCTCGGCCATGTCCTCGATGAAATTTTCCAGCACGAATTCCGGTTCGTTGCCGCAGCGCAGCCGCCCCCCGAGGATGGCGGCCACCTTGGCCCCTACCCGGTCGAAGTCGGCCCGGCCGGCCTGGAGGCGCACCTTGATGTCGGCGTCCAACAGCCGGGGCAGCACGGCCAGCACGGCGTCGTTGACGGCCCGGGCGCCCTGGCTGCCGCCGAGGATCAGCAAATGCCGCCGGTTGGCCACGGGCGGCTTTGAGGCGGCGGCGATGTTGCCCCGGATGGGGTTGCCGAGCCGGCTGGTCTTTTCCAGCGGGAAGGCATGGTCCCGGTCGGGGTAGGTGACGAAGATCTTGTCCACGAAGCGGCCGAGCAGCCGGTTGGTCATGCCGGGTATGCTGTTTTGTTCGTGGATGGCGGTGGCGATGCCCAGAACCCGGGCCGCGGCCACCGGCATGAAGCCGGCGTAGCCGCCGAAGCCGACCACCACCTGGGGCCGGGCGCGTTTGAGCAGTCGGAGGGCCTGGCCGAAGGCCTTGCCCATCCACAGGGGGGCGGCCAAACCGCGCAGCCCCCGGCCGAAAATGCCCTTGGCCGGCAGTCCCACGAAGGGAATCCCCGCCTTGGTGGCCAGGGCACCCTCGGGGCCGCCGCCGCCGACGAAAACGACTTCGGCCGTGGGCTCAAGCGTCTTGATGGCCTCGGCTACGGACAGGGCCGGAAAGATGTGGCCACCCGTGCCACCGGTGGTGAGCACGATACGGATCATGAACGCACGCTCCTCGAAAGATTGAGCAGCACGCCGACGCACAGAAAGCAGGCCAGCAGGTTGCTGCCACCGTAGCTCAAAAACGGCATGGCCACGCCCTTGGGCGGCACGCAGCCGAGCACCACCGCCAGGTTGAGCAGAAAACCCAGCCCCAGCACCAGGGCCATGCCGTAGGCCGTGAACCGGTCGCGCAGGTCGTCTTGGGCCAAAGCCACCCGGAAGGCGCGCCAGAGCAGGATGCCGATGCAGATGAAGACCAGGGACATGCCGATGAAGCCCAGCTCCTCGCCGACCACGGCCATGATGAAGTCGTTGTGGGCCTCGGGCAGGTAGAACAGTTTCTGCTTGCCGGCGCCGAAGCCGACCCCGGTGATGCCGCCCGAACCGAAGGCGTAAAAGGACTGTACGAGCTGGTAGCCGACGTTTTGCGGATCCTTGAAGGGATCGAGGAAGGCGAACCAGCGCTTGAACCGGTAGGGCGAGGAGGCGATCAGGAGCCCCATGGCCCCGAGACCGAACATCAGCGAGACGGCCAGGTAGGTGAGCCGCGTCCCGCCGACCAGGCTCATGAAGAAAAAGAGCATGCCGAGGAAGACGGCGCCGCCGAAATCCGGCTGGAGCAGGAGGATCAACCCGAGAAAACCGGTGACGATGACCGGCGGGATGAAGCCCACCGAAAAGGACCGGACCATTTTCTGCTTCTGGCTGAAGAAGTAGGCCAGGTAAAAGACCAGCACCACCTTGGCCAGCTCCATGGGCTGAAGGGTCACCGGGCCGAAGTGCATCCAGCGCCTGGCGCCGCCGGCCTTGACCGAAAACGGCGGCACCAGGGTCAGGACCAGCAGGGCGATGATGCCAAAAAGCCACAGGTAGACCTGGCCGTGGAGCAGCCGGCGCGGCATCCAGGCGAACAGGACCATGACGCCGAGGCTGGCCAGGGCGAACAGGGCCTGACGCTGGAAGAAGTAGTAGCGGTTGCCGACGAGCCGTTCGGCCATGACGCCGCTCGAGGAAAAGACCATGACCAAGCCCAGGCCGGCCAGGAGCAAGGCGGAACCGAGCAACCAGAGATCGAAGGATCCCTGCTGTTCCCGGCTATCGCGTCTGACCGAAACGGGTCTGCTCATGCCGTTTCCCCCTCCGTTTTCCGGTCGGTGAGAGGCAGATCGGCGAAGATTTTCTGGAAATCGAGGCCCCGGGCCTTGTAGCCCGGATAGAGGTCGAAGCTGGCCGTGGCCGGGGACAGCAGGATGACGTCGCCGGAGGCGGCGTCGGCAAAGAGCCGGGCCACGGCCTCGCGCAGGGTGGGCGCGTAGAAAAGCGGCACCGTCCCGGCGAGCGCCTGCTCGAAGACCTCGCGGCTGGCCCCGAACAGACCGACTTCCACGACTTTTTCCCGGAAAAGCGGGGCCAGCGCCGCCAGATCGCCGCCCTTGAACACGCCGCCGGCCAGCAGCCGGACCGGGCGTTGGAAACTGCGGATGGCCGCCTCCATGGCCGTGACGGTGGTGGCCTTGGAATCGTCCACGAACAGCACGCCGGCCTTTTCGCCGATGACCTGCAGGCGGTGCGGAGCCGGGATGAAGCTGTCGAACCCGGCCTGGGCCGCCTGTTCGGTCACGCCGAAGGGCTGGCAGGCCAGGTAGGCCGCTTCCATGTTGGCCTGGTTGTGCGCCCCGACCAGGCGTTTGGCGGTAAAGCGGTTCGTGGGGGCGAACCAGGTGACGGCCGCCCGGGTGAAGCGCCGGCCGGCCAGGGTCTCCCGCAGGTCCGCCGGCAGGATGGCCGTATCCTCGGGCCGCTGGGAGGCGAAGATGTTGAGCTTGGCCGACAGGTACTCCTCCATGTCGGCGTGCCAGTCCAGGTGGTTGGGCGAAAAATTGCAGAGCACGGCCACCCGCGGCCGGAAGGATTTGACGAGCTGGAGCTGGAAGCTCGACGTCTCCAGCACCACCACGTCGGCCGGGTCGCCGGCCAGCACGTATTCCGAAAGCGGGGTGCCGATGTTGCCGCCGGTGAAGACCTGGCGGCCGGTGCCTTCCAGCAGGTGGCTGATGAGCATGACCGTGGTGGTCTTGCCGTTGGTGCCGGTGACGGCCACAATGGGCGCGTCCACGAACCAGGAGGCCAGCTCCAGTTCGGAGATGATCTGGGCCGACGGGCAGGCGGCCAGGCAGTCGGCCAGATTGGCGGCCCGAACGCCCGGCGACAGGATCACCAGATCGGCAGCGGCGAAGTCGGCCGGGCCGTGGGCGCCCGGACGCAGGTCGTAGCCGGCCTCGGTCGCCTCGTTTTTGAGGTCGTCGGTGACGCTTGTGGTGTTTTTTTCCAGCAGGCGAACGGTCGCGCCAAGCTTGGCCAGCAGCTTGGCCGCAGCCCGACCGGACGCGCCGGCCCCCACCACCACCGCCAGGTGGCCGCGCAATTGATCGGTATGGAGCATTTCGCGCATCGGGAGCCTCTACCGCAGTTTGAGGGTGGACAGTCCCACCAGGGCCAACAGGATGGAGAGAATCCAGAACCGGATGATGATCTTCGATTCCGGCACGCCCATCAGCTCGAAATGGTGGTGCAGGGGGGCCATGCGGAAAATCCGCTTGCCGCCGGTCATCTTGAAGTAGCCGACTTGCAGGATGACCGAGACCGTCTCGGCCACGTACAGGCCGCCGACCACGATCAGAAGGAGTTCCTGCTTGCACAGGACGGCGATGAAGCCGAGCGCCCCGCCCAGGGAGAGCGACCCCACGTCGCCCATGAAGATTTGCGCCGGATAGGCGTTGAACCACAAAAAGCCGAGTCCCGCCCCGGCCATGGCCCCGCAAAAGACCGTGACCTCGCCCACGCCGGCCACCGGCGCCACTTGCAGGTAGCGGGCCATCTGGGCGTGGCCGGCCACGTAGATAAAAAGCGAGAACATGGCGGCGTTGACGATCATGGGGCCGATGGCCAGCCCGTCCAGGCCGTCGGTCAGATTGACGGCGTTACTGGCCGCGATCATGACCAGCATGGCGAAGGGGAAGTAGAACCAGCCGATGTCGGGGTGGATGTTCTTGAAGAAGGGCACGGCCAGCCGGGTGGAGTATTCGGGATCGGACAGCAACACGGCGGCGGCCAGGCCGGAGATGATGATCTGGCCCAGGAGCTTTTGCCGGGGCGTGAGCCCCTTGTTGCGTTTTTTCACCACCTTGGCGTGGTCGTCCACGTAGCCCAGGGCGCCGAAGCCCAGGTAGACGAAGATGGTCATCCAGACGTAGCCGTTGGCCAGGTCGCCCCAGAGGAGCACGCTGCCGACCAGGCACAGGGCGATGAGCAGGCCGCCCATGGTCGGGGTGCCGGCCTTGCACTGATGGGCCTGGACGTCCTCGTTGATATACTGGCCGCACTTGATGCGGGTGAGCCAGGCGATGGTGCGCGGTCCCAGGAGGATGCAGAGCACCAGCGCCGTCAGGAAGGCGGCGATGGAGCGAAAGGTGATGTAGCGGAAGACGTTCAGGGCGCTAAACTGCGCCGCAAACGGCACCAGCAGATAATAGATCATGCTTCCGCGTCCTTCTGGATACTTTGGGTGAAGGCCGTCACGTATTCTTCCATGCGCATGGCCCGTGATCCCTTGAACAACAGGACTCCGCCCGGCAGATCGATGCCGGACAGGGTGCGAACGAACGCCTCGGGGCTGTCGGCCACCGAGAAGATGCCGCTGTAGCCGCTGCGCGAGAGTCCCTCGCCCACGGCCGAGGCGTGTTCGCCGTGAAAAAAGACGGCCCGGGCCCCGGTGGCGCCGGCCAATTCGCCCAGCCGGGCGTGTTCGACGTCGGACTCCCGCCCCATCTCGCGCATTTCGCCGAGGACCAGGACCAGCGGCTGGTCGTGGGCCGCCTCATGGGCGGCCTCGATGGCCCGGCGCATGGACAGGGGATTGGCGTTGTAGGTGTCGTCGATCACGGTGTAGCAGCCGTGCTGGCGGCAGAAAAAGCGCTGTTCGGGAATGACGGCCGTGGCCAGTCCGGCGGTGATGGCCTCGCCGTCGGCCCCGAGCAGATGGGCGCAGGCGGCGGCGGCCAGGATGTTCTCTGCGAAATGCACGCCGGTCAGCGGCGTTTCGACCTCCAGGTCCAGGTCCTTGAGCTTGAGGAAGAAGCGGCCGCGCCCCTCGGGCAGCGCGCCCAGGTACTTGGCCCGGTAGGGGGCGGGGTGGCCCCGGGTGGACATGCCGATGACGTCCGGGCAGGCGTTTTTCGCGGCTTCCCACAGCTCGGGATAGTCCATGGAGGCCAAAGCCAGGCCGCCGGGCATCATGTGCCGGAACAGCTCGGTCTTGGCGGCGGCCACGCCGGCCACGTCGCCCAGGGCTTCCAGATGGGCCGGCCCCACGTTGTGGATGACGGCCACGTCGGGCTCGGCGATGGCGGCCAGGACGTCCATTTCCCCCGGCGCGGAGATGCCGATTTCCATGACCCAGAAGCTGTCCGTTGCCCCGGCTTCGAGCATGGACAGCGGCAGGCCGATATGGTTGTTGAAATTCTTGTAGTTTTTGGCGGTCGGTCCGACCTTGCCCAAAATGGCGGCGGTCAGCTCCTTGACGGTGGTCTTGCCGGCCGAGCCGGTGACGGCCACGAGCTTGGGCCGGACCCGCTCCCGCCAGGCCCGGGCCAGACGGCCCAGGGCGGCCACGGTGTCGCGCACCAACAGCACGGGCGTGCCTTCCGGCAGGCCGGCCAGCGGCCGGTCGGCCAGGACGGCGGCCGCGCCCTTGCGTACGGCCTCGGCGGCGAAATGATGGCCGTCCAGACGGGCGCCGGGCACGCACACGAACAGACAGCCCGGCACGATGGCCCGACTGTCGATACGGACGGCCTCGATGGTCGGGTTGCCGCGTTCCCCGATGTCGCCCACGGCTCCGGTGGCCGTCAGGATATCCGATAAGCTCATGCGCATCCGGTGAGCTCCCTGACCACGGCGGCGTCGGAAAACGGGTACTTCACGTCGCCGATCTGCTGGGTGGTTTCGTGCCCCTTGCCCGCGATCACCAACACATCCTCGGGCCCCATGGCCGTAAGTGCCAGGCTGATGGCCCGGCGGCGGTCCGCCTCGACAACGACCTTCCGGGCCTCGGTCAGGCCCGGTTTGACGTCTGCGATGATAGCCAGCGGGTCCTCGTGGCGGGGATTGTCGGAGGTGAGCACCGCCACGTCGGCGTAGCGGGCCACGGCCGCTCCCATGCGGGGACGTTTGGTCCGGTCGCGGTCGCCGCCGCAGCCGAACACCACGAAGAGCTTGCCGGTCGTGAATTCCCGGGCGGCGCCGAGCACATTGTCGAGCGCGTCCGGGGTATGGGCGTAATCCACCAGGACGGTCAGTCCCTCGGGATTGGGAATGCGTTCCAGCCGTCCCGGCGCGCCGTGGAAGTCGGCCAGGGAGGTGGCCACCGTTGCCGGCAGCCCGAGCACCGCGGCCGCGCCCAGGGCGGCCAGGATGTTCTCGGCGTTGTGATGGCCGGGCATGGGCGAGACGACGGTCCGGGTGTCGCCTCCTAGCTGCGTTTCCAGGCGCAACCCGTCCCGCCCCTCGGCCAGGATCGTCCCGGTGAGCAGGCGGGAAAAGCCGGCCGGCGGCGTGGTCAGGCCGTAGCCCAGGGCCTCGGGAAATTCGCGCAGCAGCCGCAGGCCGTAGGGATCGTCGTAGCCCAGGACCATGCCGGCGGCGGAGCGGGTGTAGTGCCGGAACAGCTTGGCCTTGGCCGTGAAATAGGTCTCCATGTCGCCGTGGTAGTCCAGGTGGTCCTGGGTCAGGTTGGTGAAGACGGCGGCGTCGAAGACGAGGCCGGCCAGCCGGTCCTGGTCCAGGGCGTGGGAGGAGGCTTCCATCACGGCGATATCGCAACCGGCCGCGGCCATGTCGGCCAAGACGTGATGGATGGTCAGGCAATCGGGGGTGGTCAGACAGCCCGGACGGGACCCGCCGGGCCAGCGGCAACCGATGGTGCCGAGCACGCCCACCCGTTTGCCCGCGGCGGAGGCCAGTCGTTCGAGCAGATACGTCATGGAGGTCTTGCCGTTGGTGCCGGTGACGGCGACCACGGCCATGCCCGAGCGGTCGGTCTCGTAGCGGGCGGCGGCCAGGGCGCCGAGGGCCGCCCGGGGCGACGCGACGGCGATGAGGGTGGCCGTGGCCCCGGCCGGCAGGACGGTGCCCGGCGCGGCCACGATCCAGGTCGCGCCCTTGGCCAGGGCGTCGGGGATGAAGCGCGCGCCGTCCACGCTCGGACCGGCAATGGCCACGAAGACGCCTCCGGCCTCCACTGCGCCGGAATGTCCGGCCACAGGGAGTTTTTCCCGGCGGACGCGGTCGAGCAGGGCCAAAAGGCGGCTTTCGTCTTGTGTCGTACGCATCATCATTGCACCATCAGGACGGCCTGGTCAGCCAGAGCACGAATTCGGTCTTTTTTTCCGTGGGCCAGGGCATGCCCGCGGCCGGCGTCTGTTTGTTCACGATCAGCCCCTGGCCTTCGAGCCGGGGGACGATTCCCTTGCTGACAAGAATTTCCACGGCCTTGCGCAGGGGCATGCCGGAAAAGTCCGGGATGCTCTGGAAGGCGACGTTGGCGGCGCCGGCTCCCCCTCCCTGGTGCCCCTTGGCGATGTCCAGGATCGCCTTGTCCGCCGCGGACGGGGCGACGGTGGCCACGGGGCCGCAGGAAGCGGGCGCCGGCGGGGGCGTGCGCTGGGCCACCATGGCGCCTTCGGGCATGCGCCCCAGATAGGACAGCATGCGGATGGTCACGTCCTTGACGGCCGGCGCGGCGACCACGCCGCCGTAATGGCACGGCTCGGGTTCGTCAATCATGACCAGAATGATGTACTGGGGCGCGATGGCCGGCACGAAGGAGACGAAGGAGCCCAGATAGCGGTTGCTGTAGCCGCCGGTGGGGGAGGCCTTCTGGGCCGTGCCGGTCTTGCCGCCGGTGTCCAGGCCCGGAATCCGGGCGATCTTGCCGGTGCCGTGGTCTTCCTGGACCACCTCGCGCATGATGTGCTGGACGGTGCGGGCCACGTCGGCATCGAACACCCGGTAGGGCTTGCGCTGGGGATCGGGGTCGGCCGGGGACATGACCAGTCGCAGCGGCTTGTAGACGCCGTCGTTGGCCAGGATGAGAAAGGCCTGGGCCAGTTGCGCCGGGGTGACGGCGACGCCCTGCCCGAAGGAGGCGGTGGCCAGGTCCAGCACGGACCAGGCCTTGGCCCGACGCATGAGCCCCTTGGATTCGCTGGGCACGGGCAGGCCGGTGGGCCGGCCGAAGCCGAGCCGTTCGAAATAGGCGTGCAGCCGCGGCGCCCCGAGCTGCAAGCCGATCTTGGCCGCGCCGATGTTGCTCGAAACGCGCACGATCATGTGCACGGGCAGGACGCCATAGGAGTGGGTGTCCTTGATGACCCTGCCGGCCAAGGCGAACTTGCCGTTTTCGCAGTTGTAGGTGGTGTCCGGCCGGGTGGTGTGCTCCTGGAAGGCGGCGGCCACGAGCAGCGGCTTCATGGTGGACCCGGGCTCGAACACGTCGAGGACGGCCCGGTTGCGGGCGAGCCGGGGGTTGATGCTGCGGCCGGCGTTGGGATCGAAAAAGGGATAGTTGGCCATGGCCAGGATGTCGCCGCTGGCCACCTCGACGACCATGGCCACGCCGTCCTTGGCGTGGTTGGTGGTGACGGCCTTCTCCAGCTCGTCCTCGACGAAGAACTGGATTTGGGAATCGATGGTCAGCCGCAGGTCATGGCCGTTGATGTCTTCGGGGTTGTGCTCCTGGAGGTCGCAGAAAAAGCGGCGTCCCGCGGCGTCCCGCTGCACCGGATACCTGGCCTGCCGGCCGCTTAAGAGCTGGTCGTAGGATTTTTCCAGCCCTTCCAGGCCGATGTCGCCGACGCCCACGAAGCCCATGATCTGGCTGGCCAGGTGGCCGTTGGGATAGTAGCGGCCGTAGGCCTTGTCGCAGAAGATGCCGGCGAGCTTGGCCTCGCGGATGCGGGCGGCGGTACGGTCGCCCACCCGCCAGGACAGGTAGACCATGGACGAGGAGCTGGTCAGTTTCTTCTGGATGCGCTGCTCCTTCATGTGCAGCAACTTGGCCAGCACGGCGGCGGTGCCGGTCGGGTCGGTGACTTCCTTGGGCCGGGCGTAGACGGCCTCGAACTCCACGCTCTTGGCCAACAACCGGCCGCTGCGGTCGTAAATTTCGCCCCGGGCGCCCTTGTCCACCTCGGCGGTCAGGTGCTGGCGGCTGGCGTCCTTGGCCAGTTGCGGTCCGGCCACGATTTGCAGGTAGCCGGCCCGGGCCCACAGGCCGAGCCAGAGGCAACAGAAGAAGACCCCCACGCAGGTGAGTTTGACCCGGCTCCAGTCGCGAACCGTCTTCTGTTGGCGTTCAGTGGCAATCCTGCGCATGACCGCGTGTGTCCGTTAGCGTTTCCGTTTGCCCTTGCCCCGGGACGGCGCCGGCGCATTGGCCGGGCTCGTGGCCGCCATCTGGGCCTTGGTCGTTTCCGCGCCCACCGGCGCTTCCACTTGACCGGCGTCGTTCACCCGGCGGATCTGGCCGGGATGGGCTGGGCCGAGGTTGTATTGTTTGGCCAATTCCCGCAGCCGGGCTGGGGTGATGAGGGTATTGCGCTCCACGTCGAGCTTGGCCACGAGGGCGTCGGCGTCCTCGATTTGGCGTTGGATATGATTGATTTCATACGCCATATCCACCCGTTCGATGTTGAGCCAGACCAGGCCCAGGCCGAAAACGAGCAGCAGCACGATGCTGAAGGCCATGGAGACCCCCCATTCCGTGGACAGCGAACTCATTTCCCTTCTCCCCCATCCGCGTCCCGAAGGCGCTCGGCCGCCCGCAGCTTGGCGCTGCGCGCCCGGGGATTGGCCGCGATTTCGGCCTCGCCCGGGACCAGGGGCTTCTTGGTCAGGAGGCGCAGCCGCTGCTTGTGGCCGCACACGCACACGACCTGCTCCCTGGGGCAGATGCAACCGGTGGCCTCCAGCCGGAAGGCCCGTTTGACCAGGCGGTCTTCGAGAGAGTGGAAGGAAATGACGGCGACCCGCCCTCCCGGCGCCAGATAGTCGGGAATCGCTCGCAAGAATGCCTCCAACTCCTGCAACTCCTCATTGACCGCCATGCGCAGGGCCTGGAACGTCCGGGTGGCCGGATGTTGCCTGGCCGTGGCCCGCCATTTGGCGGGGTAGGCTGCGGCCACCACGGCGGCCAATCGGCCGGTGGTGGTGATCGGGGCCTCCTCCCTGGCGGCCACGATAGCCCGGGCGATGCGTCCGGCCTGGGGATCTTCGCCGTAGTCCCGGATGATTTCCCGCAACCGGGCGTACGGCACCAGGTTGATCAGGTCCTCGGCGCTTTCCCCGCCGTCCTCGGCGCCCATGCGCATGTCCAGCGGCCCGTCCGACAGAAACCCGAACCCCCGTTCGGGCGCGTCCAGTTGCAGCGAGGACATGCCGGCATCCAGCAGGGCCGCGTCCACCGATTTCCATCCTGCCTCCCCGAGGATTTCCGGAAACCGGCTGTAGCGGCTTCGAACCAGCCGTACCGCCTCGCCGAACCGCGTCAGACGCCGCGCCGCCTCGGTAAGGGCCTCCCTGTCCCTATCGAGGCCAAGCACCTCCGCCTGGCCACCGACCGCCTCGAGCATCCCCCCGGTATGCCCGCCGAGGCCGACGGTAGCGTCCAAAATGCGGATCCCCGGCCGTAGGCCAAGGATCTCCACGACTTCCCGCAGCATGACGGGAATATGCTTGGGGACAGTGTCCACCGCATACTCCTACAGCCGCAAAACGACGCCGCTTTGGGCCAGGGCTGCCAGATCCTCGTTGATGTGCTGCTCCACCTTCTGGCGGCGCGCTTCGAATCGCTCCTGGTCCCAAATTTCAAATCGCCGGCCCACGCCGGCCAACACCAGCTCCTTGTCCAGGGCCGCATGGGCGCGCAGATGGGGCGGCACGAGGATGCGGCCCTGCTTGTCCACGGTCACTTCCATGGCCCCGGCGATGAAAAAGCGCTCGATGTCCCGCATCCGGGGATCCAGCGTGTTGCCGGCCTGAAAACTCTGCTCCAGCTCCTCCCAGGCGGGCATGGGATAGCCGCTCACGGCGCCGTCGAAATTGGTGGTGAGCATGACACGTCCTTCCGGGGAATGACGCAGAATCTCCTCCCGATACTCGGGCGGGAGCATCAACCGACCCTTGGGGTCCAGGCTGCGGAAGGAATGTCCTCGGAACACGGCACCTCACAGGGGGAATTCACCACTTCTTCCCACCATTTCCCACATCCTCTCCACCAAAGGCCGTGGAGTGTCAAGTGAAAACCACCCAATAAGGGCTTCCTCCCACCATCTTGGGAGCATTTCAGTGGGTAAGTGGGAAAAAGGCGACAAATGTCCGAGCGTTATCGAAAAGGAGTGGGATTCCCGGGCTGGTGCGGCCGCAGAGGGAAAAGGAAGGCCAGGGCGGCGCCCTGGGCCTGCCGGGGGGAAGCGTTCCCCCCGGAGCCCCTGTCCCGGTGCGCGGGGCCGGGGGCATCGTCATCGTCCTGCGTGACGCCTTAGCGTCCCAACAGGCCGTGGTCCCGCAGGTCCTCCTCGACGTAGCGGACGGCGGCTTCGAGGAGCACGGCCCGGGGGTAGTGGTTGCGGGTGATCATCAGCGCCGTGAGCACGGGCGCCTTGCGGCCGAAGGGCATGGCCACGGCCAGGTGGTCGGCGTTGGGGTAGCCGAGCAGGGTGGAGCCCGGGACGATGGCGTCCGCGGCCACCACCAGGCCGTCGTTTAAGGGTTGGGTCCGGCCCAGGATGCCGAAGAACGGTTTGAGCACCGTGGAGATGTTCTGGGGCCGGGCAAAGGCGGCCAGGGAATAGAACCGGACGTTTTTGGGCAGCCTGTGGCCGGCCAGCCAGGCCAGCCGGACGGTCGGGCGCAGGCTGTCCATGGCCTCGACGCCCTCGCCCTTGGAGCACTGGCTCATGGACATCTTTTCGATCATGGCGGCCAGGGATTCGGGAAAGAGGTCGGCGATGGGCGAGCCGTTGACCGCGCCGGCCACGCTGACCACGGCCACCACCCGCTCGGTCAGCTCGGGGAAGGCGACCAGCGCTTCCAGGCTATCCACCGTGCCCTTGGAATGGCAGACCAGGATGATCTTTTCCCGGCCGGGCATCCGCTCGATGGCCGACCGGATCAGGGCGGTGTTGCGGTCGCTGCTCTGCCGTCCCCGGGTCTGGATGTAGCCGGTTTGGTAGCCCTGGACCTCCAGGTTGGGCCGGGACTCCTCGAACAGGGTCGATTTGTCGGATACGCATTCCGCCAAAAGCCCCGGCACCATGAGCACCCGCAGGCCGGCGGTGGAGGGGGCCAGGTCCACGGGCTTTCCGGTGGCCGGCGGTTCTCCGGCCAGGCGCCACAGATCGTCCTGGCCGTCATCGGGCCGGACGTCGGGCAGGCTCGTTCCCCGGGCCGTTTTGATCGCGTCGAAGATTTCCCGGAACCGGCCGCGTCCGTCGGGCTGTCCGGTCAGGACGGTGGGCATGAGGATGGTCGGCGGCGTTTTTTCCGGGCTGACCTGTTTGGGCATGGAGGAACAGGCGAAAAGGGCCAGGACGGCGAGGCCGAGGCCGAGCCGTCGCAGGGGAACGATCCGAAGGGGCATGGCGGGAGATCCTCCGTCAAGCGGCGTTGCCTTTCCCTACAACGGCCCGTGCCGCCCGTCAAAAGGCGCGTCGCCGTCCTGGGCCGCGGCCGTGAGCCAGGTCCGGCAGTCGCCGGTGTAGTCGTAGCGTCCGGTCCGGGTAAATGCGCTCGTCGTATCGGCCAGGACCGCGCCGCCGAGGGCGGTCCACCGCCGGCAGAAGGCATAGCCCTCGGGCAGGGCTTCCCGCCGGTCGGGATCGATGGCCGGATCGAAAAAGGCCCATTTCTTGTACATGGCGTCGCCGCTGTCCACGTAGGAGCGGCGGTAGCGCAGTTCCGGATAGGCTTCGGCCAGCCGGCGCATGGCCTGGCGGCTGACCATCATGAAATCGGCCGGTCCGTAGGCCACCGGCAGGAAGCCCCGGGCGTCCGGGACGGCCCCGGGCAGGGTGACGCCGGGGTAGTCCAGGGCGGCGGCCACGGCCTCCCGGTCGGGGACGTCCCGGGGCAGCCGGCGCAGCCGGGCCACGTCCAGGCGGGGCAGGGGCGGCAGGCCGCAGACCACGTCGTGGCCCGAGCGCAGGTAGCGCACGGCCGCTTCGGCCGGAAAGCCGAGGTCCGGATCGATCAGCAGCAGGTGGGAAAATTCCTGGCGCCGGAAAAAGGCGTTGGCGATGAGGTTGCGCGCCCGGGGCAGCAGGCTTTCCCCGACCAGGTGCTGCAATTCCACCTCGATGCCGTCCCGGTCGCAGTGCCGGATCATGGCCAAAAGCGAGGTCATGTAGGCCACCGAGACGCTGCCGGTGTAGCAGGGCGTACCGATCAGCAGCATGGCGGCATCCGGGGCGCGGGCCGGTGGTCAGGCCGCACGGTCGTCCCCGTTCGTCCGGGCCGTGGCGAGGAAGAAGAAGCGGGGGAAGCGGAAGATGACCTCGCCGTTTTTCTGGGGCGGATAGGCCGCCGTCACCCGGCGCAGCACGGCCGCCTCGAAGACCGGCCGGCGGTTTTCGGGCAGGGCGTCCAGGTACGGCCGCAAGCCGGTGCCGCGGTACCATTCCAGGATGTCCTGGTGGGAGCGCAGCCGGTGGAAGTAGGTGGTCTGCCAGACGGAAAAGTCCTCGGTCAGCTCCGCCAGCAGATCGACATAGGCCCCGGGCGTCAGGGTATGGAAGATCCGGGGCCGGGGAAAGGCCTCCCGCCAGTCGGGACTGGCGACCAGTTCCTGGATGATCGTATGGATGGGCTCGTCCTGGTTCATGGGAATCTGGACGGCCAGGATGCCGCCGGGGCGGAGGAGTCCCAGCAGCTCCGGGAGCAGCTTGGGGTGGTTGGGCACCCACTGCAGGCAGGCGTTGGAAAACACGAGGCCGAAGTCCCGGTCCAGGGTCGGCAGGTCCCGGGAGGCGTCGCAGAGCTTGAAGGCGAGGTCGGGATGGCTGGTCCCGGCGGCCTGGATCATGGCCGGCGAGGCGTCGATGCCCAGGATGCCGGCCTCGGGAAAGTTGTCGGCCAGCACCCGGGTGCTGTTTCCCGGGCCGCAGCCGACGTCCAGCACCTTGGCCGGTGCGGCCTCGAGCAGGCGCGAGGCTAGGTCCCGGGCCGGTTGGGTCCGTTCGTTTTGAAACTTGAGATACTGGACCGCGTTCCAGTGGACCATGTCGCGCCTCCCCGGTCGTTCGGTGAAAAACTACGTGTCGTTTGAACGGGATGCAACCGGCTTGCGGTCCTCCCGCCCGGGATGCGTGGCCTCGCCGGCGTCCACCGCGGACAGCCGGCCGATGGCGGCCCAGTCCAGGTCCTCGCCGCCGTTGGCCAGCAGGGCCAGGAAGCGGTCGTGCAGCAGGCTGGCCACGGGCATGGGCACGCGCAGCTCCTCGGCGGCGGCCAGGGTCAGCCGGATGTCCTTGTGCCCGAGCGGCGCGGCGAAGCCGGCTGGCGAGAATTTTCCCTCGGCCAGCAGCGTGCCGTACGTCTTATAGACCGGCGCGCCGAACAGGGTGGAGGTCAGAATGTCGAGGTAGGCGTTGCGGTCCACCCCGGTCTTGCCCACCAGGGCCATGGCCTCGCCCAGGCTTTCGATGACCGAGGCGATCAGGAAGTTGCCGCTCAATTTCACGAGATTGGCCGCTTCGGGCGCGGCGGCCACGGTGAAGGTGCGCTGGCCGATGGCGTCGAGGATCGGGGCGGCCATGGCCAGGGCGTCGTCCGGACCGGCGGCCACCACGAAGAGCTTACCGGCGGCGGCCATGTCGGGCCGGCCGAAGACCGGCGCCGCCACGAACCGCTGGCCGGCCGCCTGGTGGTCGGCGGCCAGTTTTCGGGACAGGGCGGGGCTGATGGTGCTGGAGGCGATATGCAGGGCCCCCCTGCCCAGGCAGGCGATCAGTCCGCCCTGGCCGTAGGCCACCTCCTGGACGGCCTCGTCGTTGGCCAGCATGGTGAGGACGGCCTCGCCGCGGCAGGCCTCGCCGATGGTCCGGGCCACGGTGGCCCCTTGGGCGGCGAGCCTTTCGGTCTTGGCGGCCGTCCGGTTGTAGACCGTCACCACATGGCCGGCGTGCAGGATGTTGGCCGCCATGCCGCTGCCCATGTGCCCGAGACCGATACAGCCGATGTGCATCATGACCATCCTCCCGCCTGCGTGTGGCCGGCCCCGCGTCGGTGGGGCCGGTTTTCCCCTGCCATACGCCAAAACGTCCGCCCGGGCAAAGCGCTTCCCGATACGGGCGGGCGCCTTGCGGTCCGGCCGGCGTTTTTCCCTCCGGTTGCCAGCGCCCGGGGACGGTGCCATCGTGACCGGGACATTTCGCCAGGAGGTGCCCCATGTTCCATGCCTTGTGGCGCGCGGGCCGACGCGCCGTGCCGGTTGTGTTGCTCCTGTTGCTGGCCGCGCCGGTCCGGGCCGCCGCCCCGGAGCCGCCGGGTCCGGCGGCCGGCGACCGCACCGTGGCCGTGGGCGACGTGGTGCTCGGCTACCGCATCCTGGGCCAGGGCAAGCCCTTGCTGCTGCTGACGGGCTACGGCTGCACCATGGACACCTGGGACCCGGCCCTGTTGGCCGCCCTGGCGGCCCATCACCGGCTGATCCTCATGGATCATCGGGGCATGGGCGCGTCCACGGTTTCGGCCGCGCCGTTTTCCCTGTCCCTTTTCGCCGAGGACGCGGCCGGGCTGCTGGGGGCCCTGGGCATCGCCAAGGCCGACGTCCTGGGCTGGTCCATGGGGGCGATGACCGCCCTGGAGCTGGCCCTGGCCCATCCCAACCGGGTGGACAAGGTGGTGGCCTACGGGGCCGCCGCCACGGCCGCCCCGGTGGCGGCGGCCATCGCCCGGTTCAACCGGCTGACCCCGGCCGCCTTTGTCGACCAGCTTTTCCCGGAAAGCTGGGCCAAGGCCCATCCCGACGCGGCCTCCCGACTCCCCAAGCCGGCCGTCCCGCCGCAACCCGACATCGTGCGCCGGCAGGCGGCGGCGTTGGCCGACTGGCCGGGCTTCGGCGACCGGCTGGCCGGGCTGGACAAGGACGTGCTGTTGGTGGTCGGCCAGGAGGACACCGTCACGCCGCCGGACCAGAGCCTGGCCCTGGCCGGCGCCATTCCCGGCTCCTGGTTGGTCCGTTTCCGCAACGCCGGCCATTGGCTGATGTTCCAGTATCCCCAGTCCCTGGCCCGGGTGGTGGAGGCCTTCCTGGAGGGCCACCAGTGACCGGCCGGCCTCGCTTTACGCCTGTCCCCGGGGCGGCTATGGAGGAGGACAGGGAGGAACCCGGCATGTCCACTGCACGCGACCGCCGCCCGGGCCCCGTCCGGCTGGCCCTTGCCGTTCTGATGCTCGTTTTCGCGGCTCCGGGCGCCGCCTGGGCCGGCATCCTGGTGAACGCCCGCTGTCCCTGCGGCTACCACCGGGAGCACCTGCCCATCTTCGGCGGCCGGGCCAATTTCCGGACGACCTGCCGTTTCCCCGCCCTGTGCCGGGCCACCCGGGAACTCGTCCTGGTCAATATCCTGGACCCGTTGGGGCGGGTCGCGGGTTGCCCGGACGGCCAGGCCCGGCGCTACGACGATCCGTCCCTGGCCCCGACCGATCCGGGCGCGCCGGTGGCCGTCTGGAACCTTCCCGGCCGTCGGGAGCGGGTGACCCTTTTCTCGGGCGGCTACGTCTGCCCGCGCTGCGGCCGGCGTACCCTGCGCTTCACGCCGGCCGGCTTCTGGGATTGACCTGTATCCCGCAAACCTATGGTGCCGAGGCGTTATGCGAAACACATTTCCACTCGTTCTGGCGGGGCTTTTCCTGGTCGCGTTTTGCGGTCTGGCGGTCTCTCCCGTCTCGCGCGCGGTCTGGTGGGCGGAGAACATTCCGGCCCTGGCCGTGTTCGGTCTGCTCGTGTGCACCGCGCGCCGCTGGCGTTTCTCCGATCTCGCCTACGGCCTGATGGCGGTCTGGCTTTTCCTCCAGATCATCGGCGGGCATTACACCTTTGCCAACGTGCCCTTCGACCTGGTCACCCGGCTGTTCGGCTTCACGCGCAATCATTTCGACCGCGTCGCCCACTTCGCGGTGGGATTCTACGCCTTTCCCATCGCCGAACTGCTGTGGCGCAAGCGTCTGGCCCATCCGGCCGTCATCCTGCTTTTCGGCCTGACCGCCATCATGGCGGTCGCCTGCGCCTACGAAATCATCGAATGGGGCTACGCCGTGCTGGAAGGGGGCGAGGCCGGCGTGGAATTTCTGGGCAGCCAGGGCGATCCCTGGGACGCCCAGAAGGATATGCTGGCCGACACCCTGGGCGCGCTGGGCGCGCTGGCCCTGTTCGCCGGCCGGCAGCACTGGCGCCGGTCCGCCGTGGTCCGCGCGGACTGACCCGCCGGCGCGAGGGGAAGGAGCAGGGCATGGGGCGGATCGTGGTGGGCACGTCGGGCTGGAGCTACGAGCACTGGAAGGGACCGTTTTACGCGCCGTCGCTCCCGTCCGGGGCGATGCTTGCGGCCTATGCCCGCCGTTTCGCGAGCGTGGAGGTCAACGGCTTTTTCTATGGCCTGCCGCAACCCGCCACCGTGGAGCGCTGGCGCGAGGAGACCCCGGCCGGGTTCATCTTTGCCGTCAAGGCCAGCCGCTACCTGACCCACATGAAAAAGCTCAAGGACCCGGCCGAACCCGTGGCCAAGCTGCTTGCGGTGGCCGCCGGCTTTGGCGACAAGCTGGGCCCGATACTGCTCCAGCTGCCGCCGAACTGGCAGCCGAACCCCACCCGCCTGGACGAGGCCCTGGCCGCCTTTCCCGAGGGGCAGCGCCTGGCCGTGGAGCTGCGCGATCCCCGCTGGCTGGAGGACGAGGCGGTCGACCGCGTGTTGCGCCGCCGGGGCGCCGCCCTGTGCGTCTACGATCTGGCCGGCCTCCATTCCCCGTGGCGCCGCACCGCGGATTTCGGCTACGTGCGCCTGCACGGCCCCGGCCAAAACGCATACCAGGACCGCTACGCCCCGGACCACCTCCGCGCCGTGGCCGCCCACCTGTGCCAATGGCGCGACGAAGGCGCGGACGCCTACTGCTATTTCGATAACGACGCCTGCGGCTACGCCGGGCAAAACGCCCTGGAGCTGCAAGCGCTGCTGGACGGTTGACCCCAGGCAGGCTGGACTTTTTGCAACAATGACGCGACACTAGAATCTATTGTCGTGACCGCTGTCCGAAGGGTGGAGGAAACCATGCGCACCATACGCCCCTTGCCGGGAAGACTGGGCCTGATTCTCGTCGTGCTTCTTATCGCCTTAACGACCCGGGGCGTGCTGGCCGCCGAGGTCGCGACGTTCCCCCTCACCCTCAAGGGCACGACCCTGGCCATCGGCCCGGCTGCGGACCGCACGACTCTCGTCGCCCAGCTCCAAGGCGCGCTGGCCGATGAGCGGCCGTCGGTGTTCACGGACGAGCGCCTGCAATATGATTATATCGCGGTGCCGGGCGAGGGCCCGGTGGCGGTGCTGGTGGATTTCGACCGCACGGGCGGGTGGAAGGTGATCCGTGTCGAGGCCGACCTGCAGCAGCAAAATCCCGTGGCCCAGGAGGTGGCCGCCTGGCTGGCGCAACACGTCGGCCGGGGCCGGAAGGTGGGCAAGGAGACCGTCTGGCGCTACGGCGGCATGCGGTTTTGCCTGCACGAGGTGCGGGACGCCGGCGAGGACTCCGTCTACGGGATCACGATCACCCGCAATCGGGCGTCGTCAAAGGTCTCGCGTTGAAACGCGGACCATGGCAATGGAAGGCGTGTACCCGTAGCAATCGGCACCATGTTGTCCCTCGATCCGTGGGGCAAAGGGAGCCCAGCGGACCGCAAAGGGGGAAAGGTGAACGCTCTGCAAACAAGAAGAACCACAATGTGTTTGGCGGCATTGTTTTTCGCCGTGGTAGGCCTTCTCGGTCCTTCCCAAGCCCTTGCCCAGGACGCTGCTGCGACCGCCGCCGTGAAGGCCCGCTATGAAAAGCTTCTTGCCGCATACTCCCGCATCATGATGCAGCCGAGCAAGACAAGCCCGAGCGCCATAGCATTTTCCATCAAGAACAACATGGTGTCGAAAGGGTTGAAGGCCTTGCTCGTCAAGGACGAGGCCTGCGCGCAAAAAAGCGGCGGTGTCTGCAAGCTGGACTTCGACTTCCTGCTCAATGGGCAGGATTTCTGCAAACCGCTCGCCATCGTTGCCGTGTTGCCCAAAGGGAAGACGTATGTCCTGCGGGTCAGCAACCGATTTGAAGCGTGCGACCCGCAGGGGCATGACGAACCCTACGATTTTACCCTGATCGACGAGTCCGGCACCTGGGTGATCGACGATGCCGCCTATGCCACGAAGGATGATGCCGGCAAAAGCATCCGCGTTACCTTGAAAGATATCCTCCGCGGAAAAAAGTGAACCGCAAACCGGGACGCGAGAGGTCCGAACGCTTTCGTCCCCCGGCATTTCCTCGCAAAAAAAAGCCTGTGAGGTCATCACAGGCCCATTGAAATACTTGGTCGGGGCGAGGTGATTTGAACACCCGGCATCCTGCTCCCAAAGCAGGGTTTATGCTATGTATTCGCTGTAATTATTGGGTAATCTACGGTCTCGGTCAACAAAATGGGGGTCTTTCTAGGGTAGATGTTGACCAAGATGTTGACCACAGGGACTACCTGATCTTGACGACTTTAGAGGACTTCTTTTCGACAAGGGCAGGGCGAAGACTGACCGCACGTTCCTTCTCACCCTGCAAGAGGTGGTAGTATGACTTCTGGGTTGTGGTGATATTACTGTGGCCTAGTAAAGCAGCCACAGCCGCAAGATCAGCCCCACCAGCAAGCATTACTGTAGCAAACAAGTGCCTAATATCGTATAGCCGTACGTTATAGGTCAATCCTGCATTCTTAGCCGCCGTCTTGAGTGACTTATACATCTGTTTAACCGGCCGACCCTCGTACTCGATGATGTACGGGCTCTTAGCTTGGTCTCTCATTTCGATCAGGCGGCCTCGGAACCTTGGGGTGACCGGGATCATTCTGTCGGCTCCGTCCGTCTTCGTGCCTCGGACGTGGATCATACCGGCATCAAGGTCCAGATCATCCCATCGCAGGGAAAACAACTCCGTGACCCCGGGCCTTGTACCAAGTTCCCATTCAACCTCTATGGCCCAAGCTAAGTGGGGTGCGGCGTGTTCAAGAAGCCTTTTAAGGTCCTCCACAGTGAGGTGCATGTCGCGCTTCGGCTCCCGGGCTTTGGTCCATGTAGCCAAGGGATTTTTCGATGTCAGGCCATGCTTGACGCCAAATCGGAAGACAGCACGCAGATAGCCCAGGTATCGGTTTGTTGTGGCTGGTGTTCTGCCTTCCCAGGCATCATATAATTTCAGAATGTCTTCATATTCGAGACGATTCACAGGTTTGAAGGGTAGGGCAGGGAGAATGACCGTATTCAAAAGACTGGCGAACTCTGTACGCCATCGTTCTGAAGTATTGCGGGCCTTGGCATCATCAAGAAATAGCTGGGAGAGGCGGTCAAGAAACATAGCCTGTGGGCGGGGTGTAAACTGCTTTCTCTTTTTAAGGAGCCTTACCTCCAAGTCCCTGGCCTCTGCCTTGTCTTTGGCCCCGGGACCCCTTCCGAAGTATTCACGCTTTACTTCGTCTTCGTGACGGTATGTGCAATACCATCTGCCATCTTTCGTCTGTTTTACAAACATACTAAGCCCTTACAGGGGTAAAAGTCCTTTTCCGTTGTATCTGGCCGATAACCCGAAACGCCTCCGGCTCCTCCATAAATAAGTCTAGGTCCTCTGGCCGGTATCGGTCGCGGTCGGGGCCATACGTTGGAATGGCGAAGTCGGTGACTATCCCTTTAAATCTCTTTCTGGGGTAACCGCAATATTCGGCGGCCTGGGCTAGTGTTAGATATTTCGGAGCAACAGCTTGGCGCATGGGCGTTTTCGCCTATCGGGGCTGGGCCGCCATGATGTTGACCCGCCCGCCAGGCTGGGTGACGTGAAATTCAATCTCCCCGCCAGCACCGATCCGCACCTCAGCATGGGGCAGGGTCCACCCCCAGCACCAAGCAATCCCCCAATGAGACCAGCGGCCGAATGGCGGACGAATGCGATACAACTTCCCTTTGTTCCAGCCCAAGGCCAGAAGCTGGTCTTCCCTGGCCTTGAGCCACGGTCGGGACACCCGCCACCGCCGCAACAACTCCGGCGTCACCACAGAACGGTGGTGAATGGAAAATGGGGGCTGGGGTTCAGACCCCCTGCTAAACCTGCTAATCCTGCTAAAATCATTGTAACTTATTGATATGATTGGTTCAGACTTTAGCATAGGGTCTGCTAAACTTCTGCTAATCTCTGCTAATCTTCCAGGTCCAGGTTTATGGCCACCCCCCCCACCTGTGGAATCGTCCCAATCCAAGGGCGCCGAGAGGTCGAATAAGTCGAAGGCGAGCGGCGTCATCGCGCCACCTCCCAGACATCTTTTCTGTGGGCTCCGTCGAGGAACGCGCCCTTTTCGATCCGTACAAGGTGGCCGTGCTCCACCAAAACGCCTATGATCCGCCGGGCGGTTTTCGCGTCGCGTACGCCGTAGGGGCCACGCTGGTAGGCCTGCGCGAGGTGGAAGGCTCCGCCTGGTTGTGTGACGGCCCAGGCCAGGAGCTTTTCGGCAAGCAATATGTCTTGGTCTACCTGCCCGACTTCCAGCACGCGCAGGGCCTCGGCCAAATAATGCTGGACGATCACAATTCCTGCCTCGACCATGGCTTGGGGGATTTCTTGGCGGTGCAGGTCGTCCACGGCCGAGAGGACGCCAGCAATACGGAGCACGTGCTCGGGGGACTTGTTTGCGAATCCTCTGATCGGAGCCAGATTGCCGCCGTCACCGAGCTGGCGCTCAACATGATCGTGGAATCGCACCCAGATGGCCTTGGCTTCGCGGGCCAATTCCAGCGGCCGTGGCTCCAGCACGTTGCGCTTGCCCTCGGCCAGGGGGAGCGGAGTCTCCAGGATTTCCAGGACCCGGGCACCATATCTGCGCATGGCCGGGTCCTGGGACAGGTCCACGGCCTGATACGGACGTTTTCCGGCTGTGGAGTCGGGCCAGGTGGTTAGACAGCGGGACAGCAAGCCCTGATCGGCCGCCAGGGCGTTTCCCAGCAGCAAGGCCGCCACCTTCGGCTGGGCCATGAGGTGGAGAGAGACGCGCCGACCATACAATTTCTGTGCGCCGTCTCCACCACGCACGCGGTCAATAGCGGCTCCGTCCCACAAACAGCACAGCCCGGCCATGGTTCGGAGCTGGTTCTCCGCGTTCATTGCATAGCCACCGATCAGGCGGCCGCCTTCATCCGAGAAGAGCCCCATATATGGTTGGCCGTGGTCCAAAAGTTTCAGCAACCCCTCGATGGTGGGATCACTCGCTATAACGATGGGATGCAATGGTGCTTCCGGCTCCGATCCAAGCGCCTTTAAGGCAGATTGTTTTTCTTGGAACGTTTTTCCCTTGGCTAGAGCCTGTTCTTTCGCCTTAGACCATGCCGCCGCATCAATTTTGTATGCCTCCATGTCCTCATCGTACTTTTCAGCCAGATTTTTTTCATGCTTACGGTGGGGCCACAAAACTTGTCGATCAACCTCGCTTTTCCGTTCCCCGCTTTCCCCGATGGTGACGAAAAAGCAAGACAGGGGAGAGATTCGGCCATCGTTGACGACGTTGCAGAAGGGTTGCGTCGCCAGTGCCGCAGCGGCCAAAACCGATTGAGCGCACATGGCGGTTGGCGCTTGGACGACGGCCGTGATCCGTTCCGCAGCCGGGCCGAGGATTGGGCCGAGCGCGTCCACAGGAAACGGGATCGCATCGCACATGGGCCGGCGGAGCGGGCGGGGGCCTTCTGGTTGCGAGGAACGCAAATTGTCATTTGTTGCCGTTCGCGGTTCCGGCTTGGTTTTGATGACCTCGTGGTGGTGTTCCTTCAGCCAGACAAGCACCTTCGCCCCCGTCCAACCTTCCGCTTCAGCATCGGCCAAGTCCCAGCCTTGGGGGGCTTTCTCGTGGTTCTCTACGATGAACACCGCCGCCGCCCCAGCCTCCATTGCCTGTTCGGCCACGGCGTTAGCAGCGTGAAGCCCCGGGGCGTCTGCGTCTGGCCAAACAAAGACCGTCTTTCCGGACAGCGGGGTCCAATCCGCTTTCCCGACTGCTTTGCACCCGCCTGGCCACGTCAGCGTTGCCATTCTGGGCATCAGCCGATATGCGGCGTCAGTTGCTTTTTCTCCCTCGGCCACAAGAATAGGCGCGTTCTGGTCGGCCTTCGCCAGCCGGTCGAGCCCGAAAAGAGGTCTGGGTTCGGGGAATGATTTCCAGCGCCATGCAGCCCGGGTTCCCTGCGCACAAAATGTCAGAGGCAAAACTTGTTTCCCCTCGGCACTTTCAAACCGGGCTACGTATCCAAGAATACGACCTTCGCGGTCGCGGTAAGCCCAGGTGGCCACAGGATCACCGAGGTGATAATGGTGAAAATTGGGCTCGGGAGCGCTGGCAGGCACGGGGAGCACAGTGAGCCAGTCAGATTTAGCGGCCTTCTGGACCTGTGGGGCCTTGTTAGTGTCGCCGTTGGCGCCAATTTTGCTAGCCAGTTCCCGCGCCGATTCAGCTTGACCCAGGTGGTTGATGGACGCGTACAGGCCCACGAGGTCGGTGCCGTGATCGTTTGTGGAAAAATCCGACCATTTCCCGGTGTCGAGGTTGACCTTGCAGGAATCGCCGTCCCCGCCGGCCAAATTCCCGCACTCGTACTCGTGCCCACGAATCCGGCCGCCAGGGAGCCAGGCAGGGAGCAGTTCCCCGGCTCGGGCGAGGGCTTCGATGGCGACGGTCTTGATGTCAACGCCGCCACTACTCATCGCCGGCCACCTCGCCCTGGGCCTGGGCCTCACGTCGTTTTTGGTTGGCGTACGCCTGCATTTTGCTCTCAAGTGCGGCGTCAGCCGTGCGATACCCGTTTAGAAATTGGGTCATGCTCGAAATCGAAACGCCGCAGTAGGCCGCGACGTCCAACTGCCGAACTCTGAGATTCTTGAAGACAATTTTGAGGGGATGCGAAGTGCCGATTGCCATGGTTGCGTCCTTTGTCGTAGCATTTGTTTTGGTATTTCAGTTGGTTCCCTTGAATCACAATGAGCACTCTACGGGCGGTTTCAGTCATCGTCCGTTACAACGATGACCGAAACGCAAAAAAATATTCGTCGTCCCCAAGAGCGAACAGGGCATGAGTGAGTGAATTGACGCGCATCGAATAGGCAAAATGCGGTTAGTTTCGCAGGTGACGGATTTACGGATTCCTTGTGAGGTCAGATCGCCAAATATTTCCCGCTCGATTCCCCCCGGCCGACATGGATATAGATAGACGTCGTGCTCAGGGACGCATGGCCCAAGGTTTGTTGAATAACAACCAGCGGACAGCCCCTGGCCAGACTGTGACTTGCGTTGCAGTGCCGCAGTATGTGGGGCCTCATCTTCCTCCCGAGCCCGGCCACAGCGCCGGCTTGCTTGGTGATGCGCCATATCTGGCCGTATGAAAGATGCCGACCGCCTTTTCGACTCTTGAATACGGCATCATCTGGCCCGTCATCGTCACGTTTCAGCGCTTTCACCGTCGCCCACACTGACGCGGTAATGGTCACGTACCGGGACTTCGAGCCCTTCCCCAGGACGTGGAGCACAGCCTCGCCGTCCTCGACTTCCCGGAAGTCTCGCCAGGACAGGGCACACAGCTCGGACGCACGCAGGCCAGCGGCGTAAAAGAGCAACAGAATTGCATGGTTGCGCGGGTTCCCCTCAGACAATGCCAGCATCTTCAACACGTCGCCTTCCGAGGCTATCAGTTCCCCTAAAGTGTTGGGCACCTTGAGTCCTCGCACGGGAGCGGCGGGCGAGAACCTAAGATAGCCCAGCCGCAGCGCGAAGCTACACAAGGACTTGATGCAGGCCAGACGGCGATTGATTGTCCTCACTGCAAGCCCGCGTTGTTGCATGTCAGTCACGTAATCTTGGATATGGGTCACAGTGACAGCCCGCAACGGCACGCCTCCCGTGAAGGTGCGGAACGCGGCCAAGTCTGAGGTATATTCCTTGATCGTCCTGGTAGCTTTTCCAAAGAGCCACATTTCGACAAGGTGCTCTTCATCGGCGGCCTGGGTAGGAACTTCAACATTATCTATATTGTAAAGCTGCAATGCGGCTTCCATTTCCTTCTCCATGTGGGGGGGGCATCGGCGGTCCCGACACCCCCGAATGCGATAAAACGCTTCTTTGCTATCCTTCTGGTCCTTCCACCGTCCCGTTGCCGACTATGTGCTCCAAGCGTTCCGTGGTCAGGCCCAAGAGGTAGGCCACCCCTTGGACGTTCGCGCCGGGGACGGACCTGGAGCCATCGGACAGGGCCAGCAACTGGTTGACCAGATTCTCCAGGGCCAGCACGGCGTGGGAGACCTCGCGGCGTTCGGTGGTGGTCATGCCTCCACCTCCCGCACTGCCGGCACGATCCGCCCATCTTCCACCGTCCCCCACAGGCAAAACGGGTCCGCGCCCACCTCGGGAGCCCAGGGAATGCCCTTTTCCGCGTGACAGATCGGCACATACCGGAACGGGTCCGTGGTCAGCGGTTCAATGGGCCGGCGGCGCTTCTCCTTCTCCAGGATGGCCCGGCAGGTGACGGAGGTCTCCTCAATCTCGGCCAAGTGCTCCTCAGCTCCGGGTAGCAGAGGCATTCCCTTGCCGGAAAAAAGCACGTCCCAGGCGTGGCGGTCGGCTCGGGCCTCGGCCAGCCGGTAGACGCGGCGCTTGATGTCCATGGGCGTGGCGTCCATGTCCATGTTGAAGTAGGTCAGCGCGTCCATGTGGATCACGTGCGCGATCTCGTGCCACGTCAGGAAACGATAGAAATCCTCGGCTGGGATGGCGGTCCAGTCCAACACCCGGGAGGGATTCTTGCCGAGGGTGTCGAGGTCCACCTTGTTAGCGATGGTGATGCAGCTTCGCTCCGTACAGTCGGGCTCCCCCAGACGGATCACAAGGCCCATTGCCCAGGCGGACGCGAACCCGTAGCAGCCTTTCATTTCCTCGGCGCGCTTCACGATGATGGGCTTGCCGGCGAAGGTCCGGGCCAGGGCGTCCAGTTCACGGAACAGCGGCGGGGTCAGGTAGGTGAAGCGGTTCATGCCACCACCTCCGCCGCACCGGCCAGAATGGGGCAAATCGGCGCACAGGGCTCCACCGGCAGGACGGCCGGGCCATCGTCGAAGAACGGGCGGGAGTGGCCACACAGGGCCTTGAGCAGCGCCCAGGCGCGGACGGCGGCCAGGTTGGCGGGAAGGACTTGAGACGGGGACAGGGACAGGGTAGGCTTGTTGGTAGCCATGACGCGGACCTCCATACAGGTTGCGGGTTGTGGTCAGGGCTCCGGGTGGGATGGCAGTCCCTCCGGGGCCTGATCTTTTTTGTATTAGCAGGTGTTTATTGGCTTACACTGTAATATATTAAAGTAGACAGAGCAAGACCTTTCTTTAATATATTGAAGAGAGGTCTTAAGGTGATTTCAAGTAAAATCAAAGAGATAATGGATGAGAAGGGCGTCACCTTTCAGGTGCTGCAGGACAGGACGGGGCTTTCGAGTGTCACCGTCAACCGCGCCCGTGGCCCACAAATCCTCCAGTGCCGCCTGGAGACCCTGGCCACCATCGCGGCGGCGCTCGGGGTCAGGGTCAAGGATTTATTCGAGGAGGGGTAGAAAGTCCTTGCTCAGTGGGCAATCGGCGCTTACTTTGAGGTCCTGGACCTATGACGACGAGGTAATAAAAATGGCCATGCCAATTAAGCCCACACCCGTTCTCTACGACCGGGCGGCCCACAACTTTGAGCGAAGGATATCGGAGAACGTCAGTTCTCCGGTGAAGGTGACGTGCGCCCCCAGCCTCGACAAAGCCAAGTCCCTGGTCTTTGGTCGTGACGATCGCCTCACGAAATAGCTACGAAGATTCAGATTGTATCTTAAAGCCCGTGGACGACTTCTCGTTGTTCGCGGGCTTTTCATGTGGCGACCATGATCTTGACGCCTTCTTTACAGAGGACGCGCAGCCGCATGAAGATAAGCTTCTCGCCAGGATGTATTCATTCCACTTAAAGGATAATGGCTCAATATCCGATGCTGTTGCCTTTTGTAGTATGTCAAATGACTCTGTAAAGCTATCCAATAGGCAGAAAAATAAAAAGTTCCCAGAGGGGAAACGGTATAAAGCCTATCCTGCCGTCAAAATTGGTCGCCTTGGGACAAAAGCACAATACCAGAGCAAACGCATCGGTTCTCACTTCCTGTGGGCTGTAAAGATCCTCTTCATAACGGATAACCGTACAGGATGCCGCTTCATCACTGTAGATGCCTACAATAATCCACGGACGATAAACTTTTACAGGATGAATGACTTCCTTTTTCTGACTGATGAAGATCAAAATGACCCAAGTCGCTCCATGTACTGCGACTTGCTCCGATTCAAAAATAGCTTGATGGACGCTGGCTAAGTCCGCTTTGTTCGCATCCGCAGGGGAGCAGCCCATGCCCACCATGCCGAAGTTCGAGGACTACCCCTTTCAGATAACGCCTCTGACCGAAGAGGACGGCGGCGGGTTCCTCATCACCTTTCCCGACCTCCCGGGCTGCATGAGCGATGGCGAGACGTACGCGGAAGCCATTGAGAATGGCCGCGATGCGTTCAAGGCCTGGATGGGGGCCTACATTGAGGACGGGAACGACATTCCCAAGCCCAGCGGCGTCGCGCTTCCCCATTTCGGGCCAGACCATAAAAAAGGCGGTCCGGCATAACGCCGAACCGCCTCAGGCAGACCAGCCGGGTTTTCCAGCCCGCCAAATCTATGCCGCCCGCTCCTGACCCTTGGTCGCGGCCTTGAACCGCTCTTCCACCTCACGCATGAACTTGGCCAGGGTCCAGAAGGTGACGTACTCCGCCCCGACCCTGTTTCCGCACCACAGGAAGGGCACCTTGTGGCGCACCTGCATGGCAAGGACCGATTGCAGCACAGCATGGGGGCGCATGTCCGACCGATACCGATGCTGGGAAATGTCCTCCATGGACGCCTCGACCACGACCACCGCCAGGTCGTAGGTGGACAGCCGGCGAAGCTCTTTCGAGAATCTGACGCGGTTCTCACCCATCATGCAGGCGATGAGATCATCAACGGCCTTGCGCTCGATGCCTACGCGGTCCTGGAACCCCGGCAAGCTGTAGTCGGCGCTGGGCAGGCCCTCCACCACCACGCAGGCGTCATACCCTGTGAAGGCGAAGGGCCGTTGCTCGCGGCTGTCTTGGAGAATGACCACAGGAAAGATAACTCCTGTTTGTTCTCATTCGGCCCATGGGCCGTTGTTGGGATGCTCACGGAAATAGGCCTGGGCCCGGGCGCTCCATTCGTCGGCGGGCATCGCCTCGGGGGCCAGCAGGTAGCCGCCCGGGGGCAGGGACTCCACAGAGGGATACACCTTGCCCCGGTAGGACACCTGGCCATCAGCCAGCAGCACGGCGACACCGCCGCCGGTCGGGGTCAGTCGGGATTCCAACTTGACCAGGCGCGTTTTCAGGCTCATGCGACACCTCGCTCGGGGTGAAGTATCAGGAACCCTCGCGGCGGATAGGCGGCCTTGATGCGCTCCATAAAATCGTCCCGGGATTCCTCGGCACCACGCTCCCACAGTCGGCTGTCATGGGCCCGCAGCCGGGGCGAGTCGCCGCCGAAATTCAAAAGGAAAAGCGGCATATCGTCTTCGGCCGCCTTGGCTTTCTCCAGCCCGGCAAGTCGCCGGCCTATCTCATTTCTTCGGAGCATCTGCATTTTCTCCTGTGGTGGGGCCGCTCCCCGCAATGGCCCCGATGATTAGGCGTTTTCCCGGGTCTTCCCGGCCGCCATGGCGGCAATGGGGTCGTCGTAGGCCGCTGGCAGGTGGGGGGCGACGTGTTGACGACACATGCGGAAATTGGCCTGCATCTGGCTCTTGAGCATCCGCAGATCCCCCGCCATCCTGGCCGCGTCCGGCTCCATGCGGCCGGCCCGCAGTTCGCGTTGCTCGTGGATCAGGTCCGCCGGCACAAGCCCCAGCAAGGGGTGGGCTTGCTCGAAGACCTGGATCAGTTCGGCATCGCCGGAGTTGCACGCATCGCGGTACACGACTTGGCGCTCCAGCGGGTCCATCTGGCGAAGGACTTGCCGCAGTTCCGCCGCCCGGAGCGCATCATCGTGCGGATTACCTGTGGTGAAACCTTCGCTATCCAGCGACGCAACCAGCTTGGCGCGCTGCTCCTCGCCCTGCTCATCAAGGCCGGCGATGCCCGCTTCCTTACTCTTGAGGAAGTCGTCGAGACGGGCGGCACGCTTGGCCATGGAATCGCGCTTACCATCGGCGGACAGCAGCTTGTCCGACTGAATGCGCTTTGCATCGGCGTCGAAGTCCGTCAGTGCTGCGTCAAGTTCGGTGGCGTTTTTGGTGAGCAACGTCTCCATGGCATCCTGGTTCAGCAAGGAAAAATGGGCAGATTCAATCAGCACATGAGCATTAGGCATGGTCTGTTTCCTTTTCGTTGGTAGGGTGACGGCGGCCGTCAACGATGGTCACCAGCACCTTGTCTTCATGGTCGGCATAGGCGGCAAGCGCGTCCTCTTCCGTGGGGAATGTAACGCCATCGCACATGAACGGACCACCAAGCCCCTGTTGTACGATGACCGGAATCCGCTCTGGCCCCGTTTCATCCGCCACACTGCGCTCAATCGCTTCAAGACGGCGTATGACTGAATCTTTCATGCTACCTTCCGTCCTCGGCCCGGGCCTGTTCCAAACGGGCCAACCGTTCCATGATGTCCTCGACCTCCACAGCCCGATAAGCCAGCTCCAGAACAGCACGAGCAGCACTCACGCGAACGGCCGGCGGGGCCTCGATGTCGCCCATAACCGCCGCCAAAGTTGCCACGGCACCGGCGGCATGGCGCTGCAACGCGCACGTCGCTGTGGAAACGCTGTCACGGCGGGCCTGCCTGTACTTCTCTTGGAACTCAGGAATCTCCATCCACCGGGACAGGGTGGAAATCGAGACGCCCGCCTTGTTCGCGGCAGCCTCCATGGTCGGCTCGGACAACAGCGCGACAAGGGCCGCCTCGTGCCTGCGAGTGTACTTTTGGCCGTGCCCCTTCACCTGGCGTCCCCTGTTCCTATCTGCCGTCGGGCAGGCCATTTTCCCGGATAGCTTCGACTGTTTCAGGCTTGAGGCGGACCGCCTTGCCGATTTTCACGACAGGAATGGCCCCACTTCTGGCAAGTCTGTAGACAGTAGCGCGGCAAACACCGAGGGACTTCGCGGCGTCTGTGACACCAATCAACGGGCGATTGTCCATGTCAAATCCTCCTTTCTGCATCATAGCAGCAAAAGCATTGAAGTAAACATGGTGGTCAAAAATATACTACAACAACAAATACAACAAAAAATATCCATGGTGCAGTGCTGGCGGCGCGGAGACGATGGCGGGCGCGGTCGGAGACGGAAAGCCGCAGAGGCTCCCACAGGATGGGGACAAACCGATCTTTGCTGGCGTTCAGACTGGGGAGACCAAAAAAAATGGGATGGAAGATTAGCAGGACTTTAGCATACCTTAGCAGGGCATATGCTAATTTTCAGGCTAAATATTTCAACACGTTACGGCTATTTTAGCAGGATTAGCAGGTTTAGCAGCCCTTGGGAAATCCATACCCGGATTTAGCCAATGTTGACCAAGATGTTGACCAAAACGAAAGCGGCCTCCATGGACAACCACGTAAGCCGCTGAAATATCTGGTCGGGGCGAGGTGATTTGAACACCCGGCATCCTGCTCCCAAAGCAGGCGCGCTACCAGACTGCGCCACGCCCCGAACCGAAGAGTCGCCCTAAATACTGCAAGCCGGCGCTCCTGGCAAGGCTTGCCGCGGCGCTCGGGAGACCAGGGCGCTGCCCTGGATCTGCTGGGGGAAGAGCCCCCTGTCCCGGGACCACGGTGGACCTTGCGGCCCCGATCCGTCGCGCGGGGAACTTTGTTATCCCCCTTCGGTGCGAGGGGTCCGGGGGCATCATGCCCCCGGCCGCCGGAGGCATCTTCTCCCGCTCCCTTTTACGGTAACCCCACGCCGGGCAGGACGGTACCGCAGTTGGGACAGCGGCCGTTTTCCGTGCGCGCGGTGGTGACGGCGAAGCCCTTGCGTTCGATGAGGACCTGGCCGCAACGGGGGCAGACGGTATGGTTGTGCTCGTCGCCCAGCACGTTGCCCACATAGACGAAGGACAGTCCGGCTTCCCGGCCGATGGCGTAGGCCCGTTCCAGGCTGCCGAGGGGCGTGGGCGGCCGGTCGCGCATGGTGTAGTCCGGGTGGAAGCGCGAGACGTGCCAGGGCGTATCCGTCCCCAGCTCCCGGGCCAGGAACCCGGCCAGTTCGCGCAGCTCGCTGGGGTCGTCGTTGAGGCCCGGGATGAGCAGGGTGGTCACTTCCAGCCACCAGCCGAGCTTGCGCATTCGCACCAGGTTGGCCAGCACGGGCGGCAGCCGGGCCTTGCAGATCCGCACATAGAAGTCCGGATTCATGGACTTGAGGTCGATATTGGCCGCGTCGATGCGCGGGGCCAGGGCGGTTAAGCATTGCGGGCTCTGGAAGCCGTTGGAGACGATGATGTTCTTGAGCCCCCTGGCATGGGCCAGATCGGCCGTTTCGCACAGCAGCTCAAAAAAAATGGTGGGTTCGGAATAGGTGTAGGAGATGGAGGCGGCGCCGTTGTAGAAGGCGGCCTGGACCAGATCCTCGGGACTGACCTTCTCGCCGGCCACGGGTTGGCCCAGGCGGGGGGGCTGGGACATGGTGTAGTTTTGGCAGAAGGCGCAGGCCAAGTTGCAGCCCATGGTGCCGAAGGACAAGGTGACGCTGCCGGGCAGGAAATGATGCAAGGGTTTCTTTTCGACGGGATCGAGGTTGACGGCGGCCACCCGGTCGTGAACCAGGGTGAACAGCTCGCCGTCCTCGCATTGGCGCACGCCGCATTTGCCGCGATCCCCGTTGCCCAGGCGGCAGAAATGGGCGCATAACTGGCATTGCACCATCCCGTCCGCCAGCCGTTTCCATAACTGGGCCGGATACATGTTCGCTCCCTGCGTTGCGGGTCAAGGGCGGCGCCGTCCGGTCTGGCCGGCTACTGCCCCGAGGGACGGACCGTCTGTCCTGGTTGCATGGTTTGGCCGGAGGAGCCCCAGGTGGATGTCCGGCCGCTCGTCCCGGTGCGGCCCCACGTGGTGCCGCCGGATGGCCCCTGGCCGCCTTGGACGCCCATCGGCACCCCGACCTGGGGATAGATGAAAAACGGGCCGACCGGCGGTTGCGCCTGCATATTTGGGGGCGGCGCATGGATTTCCATGATGATGTTGCCCTGGGCGTCGCGGCCCAGGCGCATATTTTCGGTATTGCCCATGCGCAGGTCGTGGCGGGGCGGATCATCCTGATCGTCGGCCGCGTCGGGCGGGACGGGCTGGGCGTCCAGGCGGGCGGCGGGCAGCACGACCAGGAGCAACAGCCAGGCGGCGGCCAGCAGCATGACCCGGGACAATGTTTCCCTTGTGCATGTCCGCATGGCCTGCCTCCTTGAATTTTGCGGGTAAACGACCTACGAAGACTCGTTCAGGCATTGCATTTCGCGTAAGGAGCGTCCCCATGGCCGACAGAGCGGCAGCCTATACGGCGGCCGGCGTGGACATCACCGCCGGTAATTCCTTGGTTTCGCGCATCAAGTCTCTCGTCGCCGAGACGAGGATCAAGGGCGTCCTCTCCGACATCGGCGGTTTTGGCGGGCTGTTCAAGCTCGAACCGGACTGCCGGGAACCCGTGCTGGTTTCCTCCACCGACGGCGTGGGCACCAAGCTGAAGCTCGCCCATGACTTCAACCGGCACGATACGATCGGTATCGATCTTGTGGCCATGTGTGTCAACGACATTCTGGTCCAGGGTGCTAAGCCACTCTTCTTTTTGGATTATTTCGCAACGAGCAAGCTTTCGGTCGATCTGGCCGCCAGCGTGGTGTCCGGCATCGCCGAGGGGTGCAAACAGGCCGGCTGTGCCCTGCTCGGCGGCGAGACGGCCGAAATGCCCGGCTTCTATCCGGACGGCATGTACGACCTGGCCGGCTTTTCCGTGGGCGTGGTGGACAACGCCGCCATCATCGACGGTTCGAGCATCGGCGCGCACGACGTCATCATCGGCATCGAATCCTCCGGCCCGCATTCCAACGGCTACTCGCTGATCCGTAAGATCCTGGCCGCCTCGGGCCTGACGGCCGACGACCCCATCCCCCACGATGGCCGGTCCGTGGCCGAGGTGCTCCTGGCCCCGACCCGCATCTACGTCAAAACCGTGCTCAACCTGCTGCGCGATTTCGAGATCAAGGGCATGGTTCACATCACCGGCGGCGGCTTCTACGACAACGTCAACCGCATCCTGCCCCGCGGCGTGGCCGCCCGCTTCCGCTTCGGCTCCTGGCCGATCCAGTCGGTCTTTGAATGGCTCAAGGAGCAGGGCAACCTCACCTGGCCGGAAATGCTCCAGATCTTCAACTGCGGCATCGGCTTCATGCTCGTGGTCTCCCCGGATATCGCCGACGAGATCATCCAACGCCTCAAGGCCCTCCACGAATTCGCCCGCGTCATCGGCCAGATCGATATCCGTAAGCCCGACGACGAACAGGTCATCGTGGATTTCCCGGACGACGTCCGGTAGAATAAAAAGATTGCCTCCGGCGGCCAGGGCGCTGCCCTGGACCCGCTGGGGGGAATCATTCCCCCCAGACCCCCTGGTTTTGGTTTTTTGCGGCGCTTCGCCGCTGGCCCCTTGGGCCGCGACCACCCGGCCACTTTCTCGGCCATTCCCACACTCCCCCGCTAAGGGGTCCGGGGGAATTATTCCCCCGGCCGCCGGAGGCATCTTTTTCTTTATTCCCCCAGATAGGGATTGAAGTAGCCGAAGCGCAGCCAGGGGTTGGCCTTGCGCAGGCGTTTGCGGAAGTTTTTGAGGCCCATGGAGGCCTGTCGGGCGGGGTTGGCCAGGGCGCCGCTTTCCCGCACCAGGGCGAGGTAGCGTTCCGGGTCGAGGTTGAGGTTGCGCAGCTGGACGAAATCGACCTTGGTTTCGTGGATGAGGTTACCAAGGGCGGCCAGTTCGGCCTCGGTATCGGAGACGCCGGGGAAGAAGAGGAAATTGAGCGAGACGAAGAGCCCGGAGGCCTTGGCCCGGACGATACTTTCCCGCACGTCGTCGAAGCGGTAGTTTTTGGGTCGGTAATAGGCCTCGTAGAGGACCGGATCGGCGCTGGACAGGCTCACCCGGATGGAGCTGCCGCCGGCCTTGGCGAAGGCCTCGACGCCGTCGGGCAGGCTGGCATTGGTGTTGATGTTGACCGTGCCGACGCCGCCCTCCCGGCGAAAGCGCGCCGTGGCTTCGCTGATGAGCGCCGCTTCGGTCAGCGGTTCGCCTTCGCAGCCCTGGCCGAAGGAGTAGATGGGCCGGCGTTCGTGGCGGCCGTGTTCGGCCATGATCTCCACGATTTCGGCGGCGGTCGGCCGGAAGGTGATGCGGTTCTGGGTGGAGGGAAAGCCGGAATCCGGCTCCTGGTGCGACAGGCAGCCCACGCATCGGGCGTTGCAGACCTGCGAGGTGGGCAGCGGCGCTTCGAACCGGCCCAGGGCCAGATTGCGGGCCGCCGGGCAGCACGAGGTCAGGGCGCAGCCGGCAAGGTGGGCGACGAGCCTATTTTTCGGGAATTTGCGCTGGAGTTTCTCGGCCCCCTTGGTGATGCGTTCCGGGTCGATGCCGCAAAAGACCTGGCGTCGGTCCTCGTCCACCTTGGCCGCGGCCACCACGAAACGGTCGCCGGAAAAGCCCACCGCACCGTAGGCGAACAGCGGCAGCACGGGCGCGCCCGGTTTGGTATCGTAGGCCGCCGTGGCCGACAGGGTGTGCCCCGGGCAGACGAAGGCCGCCACGGCCGGCACGTCGAGGCGTTCCACCTGGCCGGTGGCCGGATCGAAGCCCAGGGCGTCGCGTCCGGGCAGGAGGAACAGTTCGCTTTCCGGCGGCAGGGGGATGATTTCGTCGGGGCGGGGCGGTTCGAGGCGATTGCCCCGGCGCACCAGCATTTCCAGATCGGGGTGGTCGTAGATGTTGCCGCCTTCGTCGGCATAGACGAGGCGCGGGCGCGGCTTGTGTTCGGTCATGGCGGTGCGTCTCCTCGGGCCTGGCGGGCAAAGGGGGGCGTGAAAGCCTCCGGCGGCCAAAGGGCTTTGCCCTTTGGAATCCCAGTATGATTTTACTCTGTTGGCCGTGTTTTGAACAGACAATGGGCGCGGCCGCCGCCCACGACAAAAGGCGGAGCCGCAGTACGGCCCCGCCTCGTTCCATCGTCGTATGATCCCGTCCGGTTTAACGCTTCGAGTACTGGAACCGGGCACGGGCGCCGCGCTGGCCGTACTTCTTCCGTTCCTTCTCGCGGGAATCGCGGGTGAGCAGGCCGGCCTTCTTGAGGACGCCGCGCAGTTCCGGATCGAGCGAAAGGATGGCTCGGGAGATGCCGTGGCGCACGGCCTCGGCCTGACCGGTCATGCCGCCGCCGGCCACGTTGACTTTCACGTCGACCCGGCCCTCAAGCTTGGTCAGGGCCAGGGCCTGCCGCACGATGGCGTGCAGGGTGGGGCGGGGAAAGTACTCGTCGAAGGGACGATCGTTGACCAGGATGCGGCCATTGCCCTTGTAGAGGCGGGTCCGGGCCACGGCGGACTTGCGCCGGCCGGTGCCGTAGAAGAATTCGTCGCTCATATGCGTGCTCCGCGTGCCATGTTAGATGGCAAGGGTTTCGGGCTTCTGGGCCTCGTGGGGATGGCTCTCGCCGGCGTAGATCTTGAGCTTTTTCAGCATGGCCCGGCCAAGGCGGTTTTTGGGCAACATACCGCGCACGGCCTGGCGGATGACCTCTTCGGGCTTCCTGGCCAGCATGTCGCGCAGGCAGGTTTCCTTGAGGCCGCCGATCCAGCCGGAATGGCGGTAATATTTCTTCTGGTCCAGCTTATGGCCGGTGGCGCGGATCTTGGCGGCATTGACCACGACGATGAAATCGCCGGTGTCCATGTGCGGGGCGTATTCGACCTTGTGCTTGCCGCGAAGTCGCACGGCCACGGCGGAAGCCAGGCGGCCGAGGATCTTGTCCGAGGCGTCCACCACGTACCAGTTATGGGTAATATCTTTGGGCGTCGGGCTAAACGTTTTCATGACGGCTCCTCTTCGTTGCTCGAAAGACGGTCTGTCTAAACGGCGGCCGGGCAAATGTCAACACCCTTTTCACCAAACCGGAGCGGTTGCGGTTTGGGTCCGGCCGGACTAGGTTCGGCGACAATCGCATCGCACCGGGAGTAGGCATGGTCAGCGTTCGCAAGAATTTTTTGCAGCTTCTTTTCGCCGGATCGTTCATGAAGCGGTGGAACGACAAGCACCGCAGCATGGAACTCGTGGAAGTGGACAAGCAGGCCCACAAGATGGTGGTAGCCTGGATGTTAAGCGAACTCAACGCCGACGGCCTGTCCCCGGCCGAAAAGGTCGCCCGCAATATCGACATCGTGGAGGGCGGCCTGTTCGAATACCTCTACCGCCTAGTCATCACCGACATCAAGCCCCCGGTCTTCTATAAGATCAAGGCCAATCCGGCCCACTACCGCCAGCTCACCGCCTGGGTCTTCGAGCAGCTCGAACCCCGGGTGCGCGAACTGGGCGAGGACTTGTGGGCTCGCCTGCTGGCCTATTTCGCCGAACCGGAAAGCGACGCCCCGGCCCGCCGCATCCTGGACGCGGCCCATCTCTACGCCAGCGGCTGGGAATACACCCTCATCAAGCGCGACAACCCCTGGGACAGCGAAATTCTCGACATCGAATCGTCCTTCCGCGACGGCCTGGCCCGGTTTGCCGACCTGACGGGCGTGCCCGACCTGGCGGCCGGCCTGTTCGAGGGGAAAAGGACGCCGCTCGGGGATTTCGCCCGCCTGCTCGGCCAGCTGCGCTTCCAGACCCGCTGGTCGCAAACCCCGCGCATCCCGGAAACTTCGGTCCTCGGCCACATGTTTCTGGTGGCGGCCTACGCCTATTTCTTCAGCCTGGCCGTGGACGCCTGCCCGGCCCGGCGCTGCAACAACTTTTTTTCCGGCCTGATCCACGACATGCCCGAACTCCTGACCCGCGACATCATCTCCCCTGTCAAGCAGTCCGTGGCACCCCTGGCCAGCATGATCAAGGAATACGAGAACAGCGAACTGGAACGCCGGGTCTTCTCGGTGCTGCGCGACGGCGGCTATCCCAAGCTGGCCGAACGGCTGGCCTATTTCCTCGGCATCGACATCGGCTCGGAATTTTACGAATCCATCCGCGACGACCAAGGCCGGGCCAAACGGATCACGCCCGAGGAACTGGGCGGCGACTGCAACCGCGACTGCTTCGACCCCAAGGACGGTCAGCTCCTCAAGGTCTGCGACTCCCTGGCCGCCTTTATCGAGGCCTACACCGCCTGGCGCAACGGCATCACCTCCGACCACCTCCAGCGGGCGATCTGGCGCATCCGCACCCAGTACGCCGGCACCGTGCTCTTCGGCCGGGTCCACGTGGGCGCGCTGTTGGCCGATTTCGACTGATCCGTCGGCCTCCGGGGCTTTGCAAGGCGTACCAAACATGGTTATCTTTCCGATCCACCTCGGATCGGAGAATGAGCATGCTGCGGAAACGCGCCTACGATGCCGTGCGCACCGACGTCCTGTGCGCCGATGCCGACGAACGCTTGGAATCGGTGGCCGATCGGCTCGAAAAACATCTGGAAGCCAGCCCCGATATGGATGCCGTGGTCGTGACCCGGCAGGGCCGCTACCTGGGCATCGTCAGCCTGCGTACCCTGCTCGGGGACCTCGATGACTGCGCCCTGGACGCCAGCCTGCGCACCAGCCTCGGCCCCGGCGACTTCGAAACCGTCTATACCGCGGCCTGCCACCGCTGCATGGACCGCAAGGTGGCCGACGCCGTGCGCCGGGACATCCCCGTGGTCTCCCCGTCCGAACCCCTCCACCTCGTCCTCGACGCCATGATCAAGGCCGATAGCCGCTTCGCCGTGGTCCTCGAAGGCACCCGCCTGATCGGCCTCGTCCCGCTCGGCGAAATCTTCCGCGAACTGCGCCGGCAGCAGGCCAGGAAATAAGAAACGACGAAGATGCCTCCGGCGGCCGGGGGCATGATGCCCCCGGACCCCTCAAGGCGCGGGCGCCCAGGCGACAACCGAAGACGCTTGCCGCCTGGGCGCCCGCGAAGGGTGAGCAGGACAGGAGGTCTGGGGGGAATGATTCCCCCCAGCGGGTCCAGGGCAGCGCCCTGGCCGCCGGAGGCATCTTTCAGACGACGGTCGCGATGATGCCGATGGTGTCGAAGTACCGGCCGCCTTCGGCCCGCATCATGTCGATATCCCGTTTGGCATAGGGGTTGTCGCACTGGAGCCAGTCTTCCCAGGCCGCGGCGTGGCTGGCCATGGAGAAGCACTCCGTGAGTCTGACCGACGGCGACTGCCGGAAGAGGGCGGTCCACCAGGCGACCGAATAGAAGTTGATGTCTTCCTGCCAGAAGGGGGCGAGCGCCTCGGGCACGCCGTCGGTGAAGTCCTTTTGGAGGCCGGGCGCGGCGATGGCGATGATGCCGTTTTTCCGGACGAGCGGCGCCAGGAAGGTGTCGAGGAATCCAGGGGCCGCGCCGTAATAGCAGTAGGAATCGATGCAGACCACGGCGTCGAAGGCCTGGCGGCCGAAGGGCGCTTCGTGGATGTCGCCGTGGACGGCCAGGATGCGGTCGCCGAGGCCCGCTGCGTCGAAGCAGGCCTGGTTGGTGGCGGCGTCGATCCAGAGATCGAAGGCCACGACCTGGGCGGGAAGGGTCTGGGCCAGGGCGATGGACGAAATGCCTTGGCCGCAGCCCAGGTCGAGCAACCGGCGGCAGCCCGTCAGGTCGACGTGTTCCCGCAGCTCCTCCAGCAGGCGGACGCAGTTGGGTCCCATCATGCGTTGGCGCAGGAAGTCGGTTTCAAGCCTCGTGTGCATGGGTGTCTCCTTGTCGTTGATGGAACACCCATAGCCGAGCCGCCGGGAGCGGTCTCCCTCCCGCACGTTTGCGAAACGAAAAGTCGCCGGCCGCATCGTCCCCCCAAAAACACGGCCCGCTCCCTGGGGGGGGCGGGCCGTGTTTTTGGGCCGTTGACGGTGGTTCTAGTCCGATTTTCTCGCGGCCAGCACTTTATAGATGGCCTTGACGGACAGGTAATAGGCGGCGGCGAGCGTCGCCACGGGCGTTCCTGCCTCGTACTGGGCGATGATGGCGGCGTTTCGGGCGGCCAACCGTTGCCGGCTTTGTTTGAGTGCACCCCAGGCCTTGCGATGGCCGCGTTTGCGTGGGATGTACAGATAGGTTCCGTCGATGTATTCTTGGACTTCCTCAAGCAAGTGTTGCGGCAAGAGAGTGCCGGCTCGTGCGTAGGCCATGCGGTTCTCCCATGATGAGCATCAGGGATGGCGCAAAGGCTATTCCACGCTGCTGTCGTATTATGCAATAGCCTTTGCTATGCCTACGACAAGATCCAATTTCGATGTGGTTTGCAAACAGTCCCTCGTGGTTATGGGTTGTTTTCCAGTCGCTTCGGTCTTCGGCGCAGAGACGACGAAGAGGGAAGATGCCTCCGGCGGCCGGGGGCATGATGCCCCCGGACCCCTCGATGGCGGCCGTCCGGGCGACAATCGAAGATGCTTGCCGCCCGGACGGCCGCGAAGGGTACGCCAGGACAGGGGGCCTGGGGGGAATGATTCCCCCCAGCAGGTCCAGGGCAGCGCCCTGGTCGCCGAAGGCCTTACTTGTAAATCGTCGCCAGCAGGCCGAGCAGGCGCTTGGTGAGTTCTATGGGATAGCGCCGGTTGTCGTCGATCAGTTTTTTGGCGGCGACGAGGGGTTCCATGGCATCGGCGTAGGGGCGTTTGGTGCGCATGGCGCAATAGGAATCGACGATGCCGGCCAGCAGGCCCGTTTCCGAGATGCTGCCGACGGACAGCTTCTGGGGGTAACCCGAGCCGTCCAGGCGTTCGTGGTGTTCGGACACGCAGCGTTCCATTTCGGCGAATTTGATGTCGAGCCGGGCCAGCATTTCGAAGCCGGCCATGGTATGTCCTTTGATTTTTTGCATTTCCTCGGGCAGCAGCGGCTTGGTCTTGGCCAGGATGAAGCCCGGCACCTTGGTCATGCCGAGGTCGTGCAGGAACAGGCCGAGCATGGTCCGGTTGAGCAGTTGCCGGGCATTTTTGCCTTCCCGAAAATTGTCCGACTGGCCGGCCAGGAAGAGGGCCAGGCCGGTCAGGCCGCAATTGACGGCGTGGTTGGCCAGGCTATGGATGGGGTGGATGCGTTTGGCCAGGGCTCGGCTTCGTTGGAAGTCCTGCCAGACGTATTCGGTCAGGACGAGGACGTCCTCCTGGACCTTCTCGTAGACCAGGTGCACGGGCTGGTCGAAGAAGGCTTCCATGCGGCGGGTGAGGGCGATTTGGATGATGTCGGCGATTTCGGATTCGGTGAGGTGCTTGTCGAGCAGGATCAGGTCGAGCTGGTAGCTGATGTGCTTGACGTAGATGGAGTGGTCATCGCGGGAGACGAAGATGACGCCGGCGGTCACCAGCTCGGACAGTTCCTTGACCTGTTCCTTGCTCAGGCGGTCGCCGACCCGGTAGTAGGGGGCGATGCGTCCGACGTCCTCAAGGAACCGATAGATGTTGAGCGGCGGGCGGAACTTGCTGAAGCTCTGCAGGATGTCAGGGCTGATCTGGTAGTACTCTTCTTCGAGCCCCGCTGGAATATCGACTGCCGGCCTGTCACGCATGTTGTCCTACCGTGGGTCGTTTTTGTACAAAAGTCATCACCCCGCGCGGCCGTGTGGTCCGGGGTGCCATTCGAGAAGCGATGCTACCGTAACGGTTCCCACGATATTCTGGCAAGGGTTCCGCGCACCTATCTTGCGAACGGCGGCGCAGGCCTGCGGCACGGCGCCGCCCGGCTCGGGCGATGCCCCCAGGCGGCGCCCCTGTTTTCGTGGCATGGTCATGGTGGAATATACCGGAATCCTTGCCGTATTGCAAAGAGCGCCGCTTTCCGTCAGTCGGCCGCGGCTTCCCGGACGTAGGCGATAAAGTCGATATCCGCCGCCGTGATGCCGAAGGCGCCCATCATGCCGTGCATCTGCCCCCGGTGATGGGCCTGGTGGTTGAAGAACTGGGTCAGGCACAGGGCCAGGGGGTGGACCTGCCGGGCGCCGTTGGTGGTGGCGTAGCGCAGGGTGCCGTGCAGCCGGGCCGGATCGAGGGTGAGCAGGTAGGCCAGGCAGCGGTCTTCCTCCACCCGGCGGGCCAGGCCCAGTTCGGCCAGTTCGGCGTAGGGCGCGGCGTCGAGGCGCTCCACGGGCTGGCCCTGGCCGGTGAAGCGGTTGAGCCACAGCCGGTCGGCCAGGACCAGATGGTTGGCGATGGCCAGGATGGAGCCGAAATTGGCGGCGCTCGGCGCATTGCGCTGGGCCGGGGTGAGTTTGGCCAGTTCGGTCTCCAATCGGGCGCCCGCCCATTGGCTGTAGCGGGCCAGGGTGACGAACAGGGCGTGCATGGGCGGCCTCCTTGGGCTGGGTGCCGGGGGCGGGGCGCTAGCCGTCGTCCCCGGAATCGTCCGGGCGGTCGAGGGTCAGGCCGGTGATGCCGGAGACGGGCTGTCCGCGTCCGGCTTTGACGGCGTCCAGGGCTCGGGCCATGGCGGCCCGGTCGGTGGCCCGGTCCAGGGCGGCGGCCTCGGTCACGGTGCCGGCGGCGAACAGCGCGGCCACGGCGGCGTCGAAGGTGACCATGCCATAGGGCGCACCCTGTTCCATGATGTCCCGGAAGCCGAGGGTGGCGGTTTCGCCGGCGGCGATGCGCTCCCGCACCCGCAAGGTGGCGGCCAGGGTTTCGGCGGCGGCCACCCGACCGCCCTGACGGCGGGGCAGCAGGCGTTGGGCCACGACGTAGCGCAGGCTGCCGGCCAGCCGGGAGCGGGCCAGGGGCAGGGACGGCGGATCGAAAAAGGCCAGCAGCCGTTCCACGGCCCCGGCGCAGTCGGCGGTATGCAGGCTGGCCAGCACGAGATGGCCGGTTTCGGCGGCGGCCAAGGCCGTCTCCACGGTCTCCCGGTCGCGCATTTCCCCCACCAGCAGCACGTGCGGCGCCTGGCGCAGGGCGGCCCGCAACCCTTCCGCGAAAGTTGGAAAATCCGTGCCCAGTTCCCGCTGGGTGACAAGTCCCCGGCCGGACCCGTGCCGGAATTCCACCGGGTCCTCCAAGGTGATGGCGTGGACCGGCCGGGCCGCGACGATGGCCTCGAGCAGGGCGGCCAGGGTGGTGGACTTGCCCGAGCCGGTGGCGCCGACCACCAGCACCAGTCCGTCGGCCAGCCCGGCCAGCCGGCCGACCACCGGCGGCAGACCCAGGGCGGCCAGGGACGGCGGCGCGTCGGGCAGCCGGCGCAGCACCAGGCCGAGCCGGCGCATGGTCCGGAAGATATTGACCCGAAACCGGACGCCGTCCGGGTGCCGGTAGCCCAGGTCGCAGGCGCCGCGTTCGGCCAGGGCGGTCACGAGCCGGCGGTCGTCGCACAGCAGGCCGTCGGCAAGCCCCTGCGTGTCCTCGGGCGTGAGCGGCCGGAAGGGCGCTTCGGCGAGCGGCGTGACGGCTCCGTCCGAAAGCGCGCACGGCGGCTGGCCCGGGAGCAGCAGGATGTCGGACGTGCCGGGCGCCCGGGCCAGGGCCTCGCGCAGCCAGCCATCGAGGTCCGCGCCGGCCACGGCTAGAGGTCCTTGGCCGCACTGCCCGGGGCGTAGGCGGCGAAGCGGGATTTGACCACGGCGTTGCGCCAGGCGTCGGCCGGGTCGATGCGGCCGGCCTCGACCAGTTCGAGCAGGGCATCGTCCAGGGTGCGCATGCCGTGGGACTTGCCGGTCTCCATGACCCCCGGGATCTGGAACATCTTGTTTTCCCGGATGAGATTGCGCACGGCCGTGGTGGCGATGAGGATTTCCAGGGCGGCCACCCGTCCCTTGCCGGCGGCCCGGCGCAGCAGCGTCTGGGAGAACACGGCGGCCAGGGATTCCGAGAGGGCGGAGCGGATCTGGGCCTGCCGGTCGCCGGGGAAGACGTCGATGATGCGGTCGATGGTCTTGGCGGCGGAGGCGGTGTGCAGGGTGGACAGGACGAGATGTCCGGTCTCAGCCGCCTCCAGGGCCAGCTCGATGGTGGGCAGGTCGCGCATTTCCCCGACCAGGATGATGTCCGGGTCCTCGCGCAGGGCCCCGCGCAAGGCGGTGGCGAAGGACCGGGTGTCCCGGCCCACCTCGCGCTGGTTGATGAGGCAGCCGGCCGGGCTGTGGACGTATTCGATGGGGTCCTCGATGGTGATGATGTGGTCGTGCCGGTGTTCGTTGGCGTAGCGGGTCATGGCGGCCAGGGTGGTGGACTTGCCCGAGCCGGTGGGCCCGGTGACCAGGACCAGCCCCTTGGGGCGCATGGCCAGTTCGGCGAGCAGCCCGGGCAGCTCCAGCTCGTCCAGGCTGGGCACGATTTCCGGGATGGCCCGGAAGGCGGCCGCCACGCCGCGTTCCTGGAGAAAGAAGTTGACCCGGTACCGGCCCAGTCCCGGGGAGGCGTAGGCGAAATCCAGGTCGCCGGACTCCTCGAAGGTGGCCAACAGCCGTTGCGGGGCGATTTCATAGAGCAGGCCGCGCAATTCCTCCTGATCGAGCACCTTGTATTTGATGCGTTCCAGACGGCCGTCCAGGCGCACGAGGGGCTGGGCGCCGCTGGAGAGGTGCAAATCCGAGGCGCCGGTCTCGTGGAGCATTTTCAGGAAGGCGTCGATCTGGGCCATGTGTTCTCCCGGGATGCAGGTGGAAATGGTGTTGTTCCGTGTAGCATGAATCCCCCGGCTGGGGAATTACCGTCAAGTGGCGTGATCGGGCACGCCTTTTGAATGATCCCTGGCGAAGGCTCGGCCGCGGGTGTTGGAGCGGAAGCGAAAATGTAATGTTTCCAACGCGAAACAGGCGGCAACGGCAGGGAAAGGGTTTCATGAAGTCAAACGGTCGGTCGGTATGGGTGAAAAAGTCAAACACGGCGGTGTCGGTTTCGGGAGAGGGGAACCGGACGTTTTTTTTTGCCCCGACGCGACGGCAGTGAGCGTTAGATATCGATAAGGAGCGATGTGCGATGCGGGATACAGGCGAGGTGAGGGAAACCTACACGGTGCAGGAAGTGGCGCGGTTGCTCAAATGCAGCGACCAGACGGTTCGTAAGCTCATTCGCGATTGTTCGCTGCACGGGGCCAAGGTCGGCCGGGGCTGGCGGATCGCCCACGACGAAGTGTTGCGCTGGACCCGGTTGCAAGGCTGACGGCGGACGTTGCCACAAGCGCAGGACAAGGGAAAAGACGTGCCCAGGGAAACGAAACCCACGCCGAGTGAACGGCTCCTCCAGCTGATTCGGCCCGCCGCCGCGGCCCGAGGCGCCGATCCGTCGCCGGACGCGGCCGGGAAACCGGCTAACCGCCCGCGCGGCCGGACCGGACGTTCGTTTGGCTTTGGCGGCCCGGTGCACATCGGCGTGGACATTTCGCCGTTCCAGCTCGTGTGCGTCAAGACGCGCGGCCAGGACAGCAGTTACGAGGTGCTGGGCACGCTGATCGAGCCCCTGCCCGAGGGCGCCGAGCCGGGGACGCCCGAGTTCGTGGTCCATTTGCGGCAGGCCCTGGGGCGGTTGTGCGTCCCGGGAGAGCGTCCGGAAATTTGGGCGGCCTCCCAGACCGCCAAGGTCAACATCCAGTATGTGACCATTCCCAAGGTGGCTTCCCGCCAGGTGGACAACGCCGTTTTCTGGACGGCCAAGAAGGACATGGGCTTCGACGAGGGCGTGGTGCTCTTCGACTTCGAGCGCCGGGGCGAGGTGTTCGAGAAGGGCGCTTCCCGCCTTGGGGCCCTGGCCTACACCGCCAGCCGGGAGAGCGCTCAGCGTCTGAAGGGGGATTTCGCCCAGGCCGGGTATCATCTGCGCGGCCTGACCATGGAGTCCTTCACCAACCAGAATCTTTTCCGCCGTCGCCTGCTGCCGCGCCAGGAGGGGGCCACGGCCGTCCTGCACGTGGGGCGCAACTGGTCGCGGTTGGAGATCGGCAGCCGCGGCGGTCTGCTGTTCGTGCGGGTCATCAAGACATCCATGGCGGGCATGGAGCAGGCCATTCTCGACGCCATGGAGACCAAGCGGAGCAACCGGGTGCCGTCGGCGCCGGCTGACGCATCCGCCGAGGCCCCGGCCGGGCCGACGCTCGGGCCGGAGGAGAGCGTCGTGGACCTGGACGGACCGGGCCTGGACGGTTCGGGCTTTGTCCTGGAGCTCGATTCCCCGGCGGAGACGCCCCAGCCGGCCGAGCCCCAGCCGGAGCCCGAACCGTCGGCGGGGCGGACCGTGCGGCCCGAGGATGCCCGGGAGCTGCTGTGCACCCTTTTTAACGGCTGCGAGGCCGTGGACGAGGCCAATCCGGGCAAGGGCTTCAGCGAGGCCGAAATCCTGGGGATGCTGGAGCCGGCGGCCTCGCGGTTGGTGCGCCAGGTGGAGATGACCATCAAGCATTTTCGGGAATCCCTGGGGTTCGAGGACGTGACCCGGATTCTGGTTTCCGGTCCCATGGGGGCGAGCCGCCGGTTCCTCGACTACATCGGCGAGCAGCTGGGGCTGCCCTGCCACCCCCTGGACCCCCTGGGCGACTATCTGGCCAAGGGCGGCAACGTCCCGGGCATTGCCGCCCCGGGCGTCTTCTACACCCAGGCCTTGGGCCTGGCCCTGTCCGACATGGCCGTCACGCCGAACATCCTTTTTACCTATCGGGCCAAGGCGGAGGCCCGGGCGGCCCGTTTCCTGGAACAGACGACCCTGGTCGGCCTGGCCCTGATCCTGCTCTTGCTGGCCTTTTTCACCTTCCGGGCCCGTATGACCGAGCGGGCGCTTGCCCGGGAGCGCGACACCATCGTGCGCCAGCTGGACGGCATCGGCGGCCGGCCCGATCTGGCCGCCCTGACGGCCAAGGTGGACGCGCTTCGGGCCCGTCGGCAGGCGGCCGGGGTCTTTCTCGACCGCACCAGGATTCCCGCCCTGTGGGGCGCTGTCCTGGACCTGGCCCCGGAAGGCGTGGCCGTGGGCACGCTTTCAGCCGAATTTCCGCCGCCTCCGGTGGTCGCCAAGGCGCCGGCCAAGAAGCCGGCGGGCAAGGGCAAGCCCGAGATCCCGGGCCGGCTGGTGCTGGTCGGCGTGATTACCGGCGACCCGCTGCTGTTCGACTCCCGGCTGGCCAGCTACGTGGTCGCCCTGGAGCAGGCGCCTTTTGTCCACAGCGTTTCGGTGAAAAACGGCGGTCAGGAAATTCTCGACGGCGGCGTCACCGGCATGCGTTTCACCCTGAGCCTTGTGTTGGCGGAGAAGACCCGATGACGTTGCAGCTGGGCACGACGCGACTGCCGGCGCGGACGCTGGTGATGGTCCTGGTGGGGATTTTTTTCGCGGCGGCGTTCGTCATCGTCTTTCTGCTGCCGGACTACCGGGGGGCGGACCGGCTGCGGGGGCAGATCGCCAGCTTGCAGACGGCAATGGCCCTCAAGCAGAAAATGGTTCCCCTGCAGCTGCAGTTGGGCAAGGCCGAGGCCCTGCTGCCCAAGGACCTGCCGGCGGTCAAGCTCGAACCCTTGCCGCTGGCCGACCTCAACCGGTTGTCCGAGCGCATCGGCGACCTGGCCGGTCCGGTCGGCCTGCAAGTGGTCACGGTGTCGCCGGAGGCCTCTTCGGCCGGCAAGGGTGGCCTGCTTTCGGTGCAGATGCGATTGCTGGGCCCGATTGCGGGCATACGGCGCTTTCTGTTGGCCATGGGCCAGTTCGGCCCGCTGGTCGGCATCCAGAGCGCGACGACCAAGGTGGGCCAGGAAGGGCGCGAGCTGTCGCTCACCTGCTGGCTGGCCGTCCGCTGACGCGGGCGGGCAAGGAGACGGGATGATCCGGCGGGAAAAACTATTGCTGGCGTCGGTGGGGCTGGCGGCCGTTCTGGCCGTGTTCAGCCTGCCCGGCGGCAAGGAACCGACGGACCGGCCGGGCGGCGCGGCGGCGGAAAAGGACACGGCCGCCCAGGTGCGGGCCTTGGAGTCCCGGGTCGCCGCGGCCATCCCTGACGAGGCCGATGCGGCCGTTCTGGCCTCGGTGCAGACGCCGTGGCGGTGGTCGGCCGTGTACGACAAGTCCCTGGAGGGACGGCAGGCGGCCAAGATGTCGGACCTGCAATACACGGGCTACGTGGAGCTGGGGTCCGGCCGGTTGGCGGTGGTCAATGGCTTTGAATACCAGGTCGGCGACGAGCTGGAGGGCGGCGGCTACAAGGTGGTGGCCATTTCGCCCGCGACGGTGACGCTCGAAAGCCTGGATAACGGCAAACAACGGACGCTTTCCTATCAGGGTCAGGAGACGCTGGCCCGTTAAGCCAAGCTGCGCCGCTGGGCGCATGTGGGGAATATATGATGCGAGGCTGCGCCACGACTGCCGGCGAAAAGGGACGCAACGTCTGCGTGATGGTGTTGCTTGCCTCCCTGGTGTTGTCCCCGGCCTGTGCCAAGAAGGCGCAGAAGGACACGTTTGTCGAGCATTGGGAGGCGCGCGCCCAGCAATCGCAGGGCTATTCGCCGCGCAGCCATCCCCGCCGGATCGAGCTGGAAAAGGCGGCCATCCGGTCCACCAGTGCCACCCAGGCCCCGGTCAAGCCCCCCAAGAAGCTGCCCCAGACCCGGGTGACCCTGCGGATGTACAACACCGATCTGGTGACGGTGATCCGGGCCCTGGCCCGGGCGGCCGGCCAGAACGTGGTCCTGTCCTCGTCCATCCCCGGCTCGGGCGGCGGTACCGAAAAGCCCCTGCTGGTCAACGTCAACGTCGAAAACGCCCCCTGGGACGAGACCTTCAAGAGCCTGCTCGCCTCCAATAATCTGGTCTATGCCACGGATGGCGACATCATCCGGGTCATGACCCTCAAGGACATGGAGGAGCAGAGCAAGCTCAAGGAGGAACGGCGCAAGCAGGAGGCGGAAAAGCAGCGCACGAAAAACACCGAGCCCTTCGTCACCTACCGGGTGGAGATCAACTATTCCGACCTGGGCTCGCTGCAAAATACCATTGCCGGCCTGTGCGGCAGCGTATCTTCCGGCGTGGCCAAAGGGAAAATTTCGGAGACGCAAACGAGCGGCGGGGGCAAGATCCCGCAGCGAGAAATCAACACGACCCGGGAGATTCAGTCGAATCTGCCGAATTCCGTCTATCTGGCCCAGCAGCTCGGCAAGCAGCCCGGGCAGCTTATCTGCACGACCGTGGCGGACGAGCACAGTAACTCCCTCATCATCCAGGGACCGCCGGAAGACGCCGAAAAGGTCGTGCACCTTATCGAGAAGCTCGATCAGCCGCGCCCCCAGGTGCGGCTCAAGGCCTACATCGTCGAGGCCACCCGGGAAGTCGCCCAGCAGCTCGGCATCCAGTGGGGCGGCAAGTACTCGGGCAACAATTTCCAGCTTTCGCCGGGCACTACCAGTTCTTCGGATTCCACGGGCACCACGTCCATTCCCGTTTTCGGCGGGGCCAAATCCGGCAAGGGCTGGGGCATCAACAACCCGGCCAGCCTGACCTCGGACGTGACGGGGCTGGCCTCCTCGGGCACGGCCCTCAACTTTCTGTTCGGCAAGATCGGCCAGAACGTGCTGGAGGCCCAGCTCACGGCCCTGGCCGCGACGAGCAAGGTGAAAATCCTGTCCACGCCGACCATCACCACCATGGAGAACATGACGGCCTACGTGGAAAACGGCCAGGACGTGCCCTACGTGTCCTCCTCCAATCAGTTAGGCACCAACGTCCAGTTCGCCCACGCCACCTTGAAGCTGGAGATGACCCCCCACGTGGTGGACGGCAGCAACCTGCGCATGAAGATCCTGGTCAAGGACGACCAGGTGGATACCAGCAATACCGTCAACGGCAACCCCTACATTTATAAACGGGAAACCCCGTCCAACCTGGTGGTGGAGGACGGCGACACCATCATCATCTCCGGTCTGACCCGGGATACGGTCAACGACGCCCAGGACGGCCTGCCCTATCTGAGCAACATCCCGCTGCTGGGGTGGGCCTTCAAGTCCAAGTCGAAGAGCGTGAAACGGGAAGACATGCTCATTTTCATCATCCCGACCATCCTCAAGGAAAAACCGATCGCGCCGGTGCCGCCGACGGCCGGCCCGGTCGGGCCGGTCGGTCCGGCCGGTTCGTCCCAGGATATGGCCATGTCCCCCGCCGCCGCGGCTGCAGCGACCGAGAAGCCGTAAAGGAGATCGATATGAGCTATTGTGACGCCTTGGGCTTTGCCCGCGAACCGTTCCCCAATTCGTCGGACCCGGATTTGCTCTATCGGTCGCCGAACCACCTGGAATGCCTGCGCCACATGGAAATCGCCATTCGCCTGCGCCGGGGCCTCAACGTGGTCCTGGGCGAGGTCGGCACCGGCAAGTCCACCCTGTGCCGGGAACTGCGGCGCATCCTGGACGAGGACCCGCATCTGACGGTCCGGCAGCTCGACGACCCCTATTTCCGAGAGCCGGCCGACTTTTTGGCCGCTGTGGCCCGGCTGTTCGGCCTCGACGTGGCGCCGCTCCAGGGCGATGAGGCCCGGCTGCGGGGGGCGCTTAAGGACTTTCTGGTCCGCCAGAACGCCGAGGAACGCCGCATCGTCACCCTGCTCGTGGATGAGGGGCAGAAGATCACCGGTCCCTGCCTGGAACTGTTGCGGGAACTTCTCAACTGCGAATCCGCGACCCACAAGCTGTTGCAGATCGTCATCTTCGCCCAGACCGAATTCGAGGACATGCTGGCCAGCCGGCCCAATCTGGATGACCGGGTGAACTTCCATTACGTGCTGCGCCCCCTCGATCGTCGGGAGACCCGGCGCATGGTGGAAGTGCGGCTGGCCCTGTGCGCCCGGGACGGGACGGTTCCGCCCCGTCTGTTCACCGCCCAGGCCCTGCGCCGCGTCTACCGGCTGACCGGCGGCTCTCCGCGCAAGATCGTGCGCCTGTGCCATGTGGCCATGCTGTTGGCCGTCGGGCACGACCGGCGGCGGATCGGCTGGGGCCTGATCGGCCGGGCGGCCCGGGAGATGTGCGGCCAGTTCTCCCGCCCCGTCTGGCCGCGTCGTCTGGCCCTGGCGGCGGCCTTCGGCGGGCTGGTGGCCAGCCTGCTTGTGCCCGGTTTCGCCTTTGACGACCTGCCGCGGGCCCTGCCGCCGGCGGTCGTGGTGGCCCAGGCGGCCGACGCCCCGGCCGGGGTGACCATCCCCGTGGACGGCCGGACCATGCCGGCCGCGCCGGAAAGCGAGGCCATGTCGGAAGCGTCGGACATGGCCGTGGCGTCGGCAATGCCGCATCCGGCCGATCCGCCCGCCACCCTGGTCGACGACCACGCGGCCGCGCCGGTCCCGGCGGGTCCGGCTGTGCCCGAATCCCCGGCCGTCCCCGCGCCGGCCGTGTCGCTGCCGCAAACCGCCCTGCCGGAGGCGCCGACGCCGCGCCTGGCCGCCGCCCTGGCCGCGGAGGAGCCGATTCTCGTGATCGCCCCCGAGCCGACGCCGGCCGCATCGGCCGGCACCTCGGCCACCGCTTCGGCGCTGCCGGAACGGCTCGGTCAGGCCCCGTCCCCCAAGGGCTGGACGGTCACCCGCCAGGCGAACCGCGTCTACGGCGACGCCGGCCGGCCGATTCTCGCCGCCCTGGCCGCGGCCAATCCGGGGGTGGATCTCGATCGGGTCCGGGCCGGGCAAACCCTTGTCTTTCCGGCCATCAAGGCCGCGCCGTTGCCGGCCGGTGCCTGCCTGGTGGCGGTGGCCCGGGCCGACACCCTGGCCGAGGCCTTCGTCGCCATGACGGCCCGTCAGACCGGCGACGTGCCCCTGGCCCTGTTCGTCACCTTCCAGCCCGGGACCGGCCTGCATTTCGACGTGGTGGAAAAGTCGCTCCATGCCGACGCCGCCTCGGCCGGGGCCGCCCTGGCCGCCTTGCCGCCGCGCCTTGCCGCCACGGCCCGGCTTGTGGAACACTATCCGCAAGGAACGGTCTTTTTTACGGCCATGCACGTTGCCGACGACGTCCATCCGGCCGGGGAGCCCGCCACGGCTTCCCGGTCGCAGCAGGTGGCCGTGCGGGAATCGCGCTAGCCGGCGGGACCGGGGAAACAGCATGCAACCCAGAAAGCAGATGCGTCTTGGCGAGATGCTCGTCGCCGCCGACCTCGTCACCGAGGATCAGCTGCGCCAGGCCTTGGCCGCGGGCAAGCGGGCGGGGCTCAAGCTCGGCCAGCAGCTCGTGCGCAACGGGGTGGTCAAGGAATCCGACATCGTCGATCTCATCAGCCGGCAGATGAAGCTGGCCAAGTATACCCCCGATCGCTTCCCCGTGGACCCGGCCCTGGCCGAGCTCATTCCGGCGGAAATGGCCCTGCGGGGCAAGCTGGTGCCCCTGTCCAAGGACGGCAGCCTGATGCGGGTGGCCATGCCCGATCCCCTGGACGTGAACGCCATCGAGGACATCGAGATCTACAAGAATTGCGAGGTGGAGCCGGTCATCTGCACCGAGAAGGAGCTCGGCTATCTGACCAGCGCCATCTACGGCATGGGCGTCGGCAGCGAAGGGGTGCTCGAAAGCATCGAATCCATGCGGGACGGCGGCGAAGGGTCGCTGGCCCAGGAATTCGAGGACGTCAAGGTCAGCTCCCTGGAGGACATGGCCGGCGAGGCACCGGTGGTGCGTTTCGTCAATTCGCTCTTGTCCCAGGCCGTGCGCGAGGGGGCCAGCGACGTCCACATCAGTCCCGAGCGCGACCAGGTGGCCATCCGGATGCGCATCGACGGCAAGCTCAAGGCCGTACCGTCGCCGCCCAAGCCCATGATCCTGCCCATCGTGTCGCGCATCAAGATCCTGGGCAACCTGGACATCGCCGTCAGCCGCATCCCCCAGGACGGCCGGTTCACCGTGGCCATCGACCACAAGGAGATCAACGTCCGCGTCTCCACCTTGCCGACCATCTACGGCGAGAACCTGGTGCTCAGGATGCTCGACATGAGCGGCGGGGGCCTGCGCTTGAGCGAGCTCGGGTTGTCGCCGGAGAACCTGGCCAAGATCCGGCTGGTGGTGGACAAGCCCTACGGCCTGTTTTTGGCCACCGGTCCCACCGGCTCCGGCAAATCCACCACGCTGTTCTCCTTGCTGCGCGAGATCAGCCGGCCCGACATCAACGTCATCACCCTTGAGGACCCGGTGGAATACCGCATGGAGGGCATCCGCCAGGTGCAGCTCAACCGCAAGGCCGGCATGACCTTTGCCAGTGCCCTGCGCTCGACCCTGCGCCAGGACCCGGACGTGGTGCTGGTGGGCGAAATTCGCGACGCCGAGACCGCGGCCATCGCCACGCAGGCGGCGCTGACCGGCCACAAGGTGCTGTCCACCGTCCACACCAACGATGCGGCCGGGGCGGTCATGCGCCTGATGGACATGGGCATCGAGCCGTTCTTGGTGTCGTCGGTGCTGGTGGTGTCCATCGCCCAACGGCTGGTGCGCCGGGTCTGCCCCAATTGCGCCGAGCCCTACACCCCGAGCCCCGAGGTGCTGCGCTTCTGGAACATGCAGGACGTGTCCGGGGCCACCTTCATGCGCGGCCGGGGCTGCTACCTGTGCGGGGATACCGGCTTCCGTGGCCGGTTAGGGCTTTACGAAATTTTGGTCATGGACGAGGATATTCAAAATCTCATCGCCAAGCGGGCCACGGCGCGGGAGATCACCCGTTTCGCCGCCGACACCGGGCGGCTGAAACTTCTGCAGGACGACGCGCGTCTGAAAATATTGGAAGGCAAAACCACCTTCGAGGAAGCGTCGTCGGCGGTCATGGTCTAACGCCCTGCCGCCCCCGGCCGGAGAAGAAAACACGGTGCCGCAATTCAGCTACGAGGCCATCAACGAGGCGGGCAACACCATCCGGGGCGACCTGGAGGCGTCCGACGCCGAGAGCGCCAAGCTGCGTCTGGTCGGCATGGGCTATATTCCCGTGGCCGTGCGCCGGGGCGGGGCGGACCGGGAGGCGGGCTTCCTGGACCGGCTGCAAGTGGCCCTCAGCGCCGTCAAGCCCCAGGAGCTCATCCTTTTCACCAAGCAGTTCAAGACGATGCTGGCGGCCGGTCTGTCCATGATCGAGATTTTGCGCGTGCTGGAGCAGCAGACGGAAAACCCGCGCCTGCGCAAAATCTGCGGCCGCATGTCCGACGAGGTGAAGAAGGGGGCCTCCATTTCCCAGGCCCTGGCCGTGGACAAGCACGTGTTTTCGCCACTCTACGTCAGCATGGTCCGGGCCGGCGAGACGGCCGGCGCGCTCCCGGCCGTGCTCGAGCGTCTCATCACCATCATCAGCCACGAACATCAGGTCAAATCCGACATCAAATCGGCGCTGCAATATCCCGTCACCGTGGCCATTGCCCTGTTCGTGGCGTTTTTTGTCCTGCTGACCTACGTGGTACCGGTCTTTGCCAAGATTTTCGCGGCAGCCAAGGTGCAGTTGCCCATGCCCACCCGCATTGCCCTGGCCCTGAACCAGCTGCTCGCGGGCTATTGGCCGGTGCTGCTCCTCGGTGTGTTCGGCCTGGGGCTCGCCATCTATTTCTCGTGTCGCACCGAGCAGGGCAAGGTTGTCCGGGACGGTCTTTTCCTGGCCATCCCGGTGCTGGGCGCCTTGTTCCAGAAGGCGGCCATGTCCCGGTTCGCCTCGATTTTCGCCATTCTTCAAGCCAGTGGCGTGCCGGTCCTGACCACCATCGACATCCTGGTCGGCACCATCGGTAACGCGGCCATCGCCCGGGAGTTTCGACGCATCCAGAATTTGATCCGGTCCGGCCAGGGCCTGGCCGGACCCCTCGAACGGGCCAAATATTTCACGCCCATGGTGGTGACCATGGTGGCCGTGGGCGAGGAGTCGGGCAACCTCGATGAGATGCTTCGGGCCGTCAGCGAGCATTACGATGCCGAGGTGGCCTATGCCGTCAAACGCCTGTCCGATGCCCTGGGACCGGTGCTCATCGTCGGCTTGGCCGCCGTGGTGGGGTTTTTCGCCCTGGCGATTTTCCTCCCCATGTGGGATATGACGCAAGTGGCCATGCATCGGTAAAACACCCCGCCGCGGTGGCCGAGGCCAGGAGTTTTACGCAGGCGGCCATGGACAGGAGCGGTCGTTTTTTGTAGGAGGGGCACGATATTGTCATGCAGGCGTCCTGCGTTGGCGATTGCTATGGAGAAGAGCGCCCCGGGAAGGGGGCGCATAGAGCCCGGGACCTTTCCGTCCGGTGCGCTGCATGGTATGTGGCGCTATTGCTGCAGGCGCAGGGGCGCGGCGGTCAATGGCTGCATCAGAACACTGTGATTGAGGAGGAATATGATGGTCGATCGGAAAAAACGGGCGCAGGGGCAGGGCGGTTTCACCCTGATCGAAATCATCGCCGTGCTTATCATTCTCGGCATTCTGGCTATTGTAGCCATTCCGAAGTATTTTGATTTGCAGGATCAGGCCCGCAAGCGGGCGGCCAACGGCCTGGTGGCCGCCGCGCAGAGCCAGCTGTCCCTGGGCTTTGCCAACTCGCTGTTGAACAGCACCTACACGTTCACCCCGGCGAATGAATGCTCCAATGTCGCGATTTCGAATGCGACTGAAAATGCTTCCTTGAAGTGTACTGGAGAGGCCAACGCTGCCTCAATTTCTATTGAGGCGAATGTCGGCGGGCAGACGGCCTCGGGCAATTGGAATAATCCGAGCGCAACCGCTTCTGATGCCAATGCCTCGTAATCCATAACACTGTTGTACGAAGCAGGGCGAGCCCTGCTTCGTACACTGCGGGATTTTGGGGAATACAGCGGGCTGACGGCGACGGACAGGCGTGGCCCTCCGGTTTTACCCCGATCGGCATGCTGGCGGTGTGATCGCGGCAGCTGCGCCGTGGGGGAGGCCCCTGGCCGCCGGAGACCGTTCGGCGCATCGACGGCGGCATCGTGCCCGGGAACCCATCGCTGCGGCTGTGATCCTATGATGCGACAAAAACGCTTTTCCCTCCCCTGGTACGGCTGGATTCTCCTGGCCTTTTTCGGCTACCTGGCCGTCCTCCTGTGCCTGTGGCCCATTATCGGGTTCGACTGCGACCTCTGGTACCACATGACGGGCGGGGCCTACATCGCCGCCCATGGGCACCTCCCCGACGGTCCGTTTTTCTCCTACCTGCACAGCGGCCAGTATTGGATCATCTACTACTGGCTGTTCCAGCTTGTGGTGCACGGCCTCTACCAGGGGGGCGGCTATCCGGCGCTGATTGTGCTGCGGGCGGCGCTGATGCTCGGCACCGTGTGGTGCATTTTTTGCTATTTGTGGGCCTCCATCAAAGACGAGGAACGCCCTGGTGGCATCCTTCTGGTGATGGCCCTGACCTGCGCCTACGCCATGGCATTGCTCCCGCGCGAACTCAATTTGCGGCCGCATTGCGTCACCTATCTGTGTATCGTGCTGGTGCACTATCTGGTGAATGAGAAGCCGCGTCTGATTTGGCTTTTGCCCCTGGTGACGCTGCTTTGGGTCAACGTCCACGGCATGCTCTACCCGATCATGCTGCTCGTGTGCGGCGCCTATCTGGCCGAGCATTTCCTGTTGGGGCTGCTGCGCCGGCCGGAGTGCGCCAACATACGGGCGGCGCGCTGGCCGCTGATCGTCGCGCTCTATACCGCCATCATGACGCCGGCCGGGCTGCATCTTTTGCCCATGCCCTTCAATCCGCCGCCGTATCTGGCCAAGTTCGTCCAGGAAATGTTTCCCGATTCCCTGGGCCACTTCTTTTCCTTCGGCTTTTTTTCGACCGACCAGTGGATGGGTTCGGCCGTCAGCGCGCTGGTGGTCGGTTCGCTGGCGGCGGCCTTGGCCCTGGCCCTGACCTGGCGGCTGCGGATCAGCCGGATCATCCTGCTGGCGGGCGGACTCTATCTGTTACCCCAATCCAAGCGATACTATTACGAATATTTGCTGCTCGTGTTGCCGCTTCTGGGCGACGCCGCGGCCCTGCTGGCCGCCCGCTGGCGGCGGCAGTGGTCGGCCTGGGCACCGGCCTGCATCGGGGGGCTGCTCATGGCGGGCGGGCTGTGGTTCATGACGAACTCCCTTGGCTTCCGTCCGCAATATCCGCTGGATAGAGCGCGACTGCCGATCGGCGTCAGCGCCTTTTTGCTGCAGGAAGGGGCGGGCGGCCGCGTGTTCAACGTCCCGACCCCGGGCGGCTACCTGGAGTGGAAGCTCTCTCCTCGGTACCAGATCTTTCTCGATATGCAGACCATGCTTTTCTCCCCCACCGACTATTTCACCGCCCTGACGGCCTTTTCCGACAAGACGGTGTTGGAGCGCACACTCCAGCGCTATTATCCGGGCTTCCTGGTGGCCTACGAGGACGATGCGGCGTTCCGGAAAACCGTTGCCCATTTCCCGCATTTCGTGCCGGTTTTCTTTGACGATCTGGTGGTGCTCTATGCCGATGACCGCCAATACCCCGATCTCGTGGCACGGTTCCGCCTTGCGCACCTGGATGCGGCGGGCTGGCAGATGGTCGATTTCGAGACCATGACTCCAGAGGCGCGGGACAAGGCCCTGGTCGAGTGCCGGCGGCTGCTGGCGGTCTATCCGCAAGGCCTGGCGGCCAACACCATTGCGGCCAAGATCCTGCTGTCCCAAGGGAAACCCCGCGAGGCCGACGCCTTTGCCGGGACGGTCCTGGCCAATTTCCCGGACCGCTACATGGGCTATGCCCTGAAGGGACTGGTCGCCTTCAAGGAGGCGCGCTACGCCCAGGCCCTGGCCTGGAATCGGCAGGCCCTGCAACGGGCCATGCCGGCGGAGGCGCCCATGGTGCGGCGCAACATCTACGCCTGCTATGTGCGGCTCAAGAATTTTCCCAAGGCCTACGCAATGTTGCTTGACGTAGCCAACCCCATGGCCGCCGCTACGCCGGCCAAGGACCTTTATGATCTGGCGCTGTCCGCGGTGGCTTCCGGCCACGGTCGGGAAGGGCAGGCCCTGCTGCGCATGGCCCGGCTCAAGACGCCGGCTTCCGATACGAAGCTGCTCCATGACATCGAGGACTTCCAGCAAACGATGGCGACCGCGCCATAGCGGGCCGGCGACGGCAAGGTTCCCCTTTCCGTTTGGAACGGTCTGCGCTAGGTGAAATATATGGCACAGCAACGGCGGCACGGGGCGTACGCGGCCTTCCGTGGCCGGGGGACCGCTCCCGGGGGGGGGCGGCCGTCCGGGTTCACCCTGCTCGAACTCGTCGCCGTGCTGGCCGTGTTGGGCGTGCTGGCGCTGGTGGCCGCCAGCCGCTTTTCCAACACCCTGGACGCCCAGGTGGAGGCCGATGCGTTGCGCATGGCCCTGCGGTACGCCCAGTCCCGGGCCATGGCCGACGTCTACACCTGGGGAATTTCCTTCACCTCGGGCAGCTATACGCTTGTCAAAGGGGAGTCCTCTACGGCGGTATTGCCTGGCCAGGGCGGGGAGAGGCGGAACATGCCGGACGGGGTGTCCCTGTCGTGGAATTTCGCCGCCGGCAACACGGTCTATTTCGATTGGCGCGGCCAGCCGGTCGTCACCGCCATTGCCACCATCGGCAATACGGCGGAGCCCGCGACCGCCCCCCAGACCATCACCTTCCGGCAGGGGGGGCAGGATACGGTCGTCACCATCACACCCTACACGGGGTTTGTCCCATGAAGCGCATCTCGCGGCATAACGGTTTTACGCTGCTGGAGCTTATCCTGACGATCGTCATTTTTGCTATCGTCGGCATCATGGCGGTTTCCTTTTTCCATAGGGGCGTGACGGGTACGGACATCGCCGTTTCGCAACTTCAGGCCGACGCCCATTTGCAGCTTGTGCTGGAAAACATGATTCAGGCTGCCAAGGCCAATTTCTCTGACATAGCTGACAATATCCCAGCGGCAAATACTACCGGCACTGCGTTTGCCAACAACGGATCATACTTTGTGGCGCAAAAGGAATATGTCTGCCCCAATAATACGACGAATTCCTTCGAAACCTCCACGAAAAAGCAGTTTCTTTTGGTCACGATCAGGAGTTCTGCCGCTTCCGGCGTGCGCCTGTCCTATCTCTTTGCCAATGAGAATGTGGTGGGAAACGATGCCTGTCCATAGGAGCCGTGGCACACAACGGGCGCGGGCCCATTCTTTCGGGGGCGGATTCTCCCTGCTGGAGATCGTCGTCGTGTTGATTCTCCTGGGATTGTTGGCCCTGTTCGGCACGCAGATGCTGACGACGGTGGTCCGGGGCTACGTGTTGGCCCGGAGTTCGGACGCCGTGGTGCAAAAGGCGCAACTGGCCTTGCAGCGCATGACCATTGATTTTTCCTATATTTCTTCGCCAGTTGCAGTCGATGTCGGGACGGCAAACCGCATATCCTATAATGCCAACTTCAGTAGTACTGACGTGGAGCACCATGTCATTACGCAAAGCGGCAACACCATAACCTACACGGTCAATGGAACGCCCTATGTCCTGACGGATTCCGTGGCGACCAACGGCCTGCAATTGACATATTTCACTGCCTATAATGCCGATTCGACGAGCGAGTACGCGGCCGCAAATATTATCGGTATTTCCCTGACCATGCATGACGCTGATTGGGATCCCGGGGTGACCAAGGCGTTCAACACGCGGGTGACCATACAAAAGTTTGTGCAAAACGCGGAGAAGTGATGATGCGGATACCGGACGGCAGCAGTCGGTCGCCCTGGTGGCCGACCGGGAATCGGGGCTCGGCGCTGCTCTATGTGATCGGGGCCTTGCTGGCGCTGGGCGCGGTTGGCGCCGGCATCGCCGTCATGAGCCCATCGTCCATGCAGTCCAAGTTGGAACAGGAGGCCGGAGCGCGGGCATACTACAATGCCCAGTCCGGGCGTAATTTTATTTATGCCATAGCGAAGTCGAGTAGTTACAATAATGTCAAAGTGAATGACTTTATGACCCGTATGGGGAATGGCAATAGCGTCGTTTATAAAATATCAAACAACGATCAGTTCAACTTTACGCTTTCATTTAGCAATGCGACTGCAAATAGTGTCGATTATGTGATTTCAAGCCTTATAGGAGAAGTCCAAGACTCTGAAAATAATACGCAATATTCATATCTCTTGTATGGCGGAGCGAAAGGTGGCACAGTTCCTCAACAATACAAATCAAATTCTCCGTTAGGGGGGGATATTTTGAGTTCACAATTTAATGCTATCGAAGAAACAGGATCAACAAGGACAACTGAAGATGCTTCGCCAAACAAAAACCAAGGTGTTTTGTATGGTTTGACTGGAAGGTATCATCATCAAACAACGTATGCTGTTAGCCTTAAGAAAGGAATTATAGGGAACGCATTTTATTTTAACCCAAGCCTCTATGGGCGAGTCGTTTATTCTAGTATCTCTGCGTATAATATTTATTATTCTGGGTCGATTGCCCTATGGTTTAACGCTGACAATTTTAATAATGAAGTGGCTGGTCTTTTGCATAAGGGAGAGTCTACGGTATTTTGCAACTCAGGTAGCTTTGATAATTTTGGTATGCGCATAGCAATAGGATCTGATGAAGTCTATACTTTACAATTTTGGCCATCAAAAACACAGTCGGGTCTGCCGGTCTATATAATATTTTCGATAATTGATGGAAGTCAAAATACAAGTTGCAGTGGATGGGGCGATACAACTAGCTGCCTTTGCCGTGGGTCAGAAAGCTGGAAAGTTAAGACAATTACATCAAAAAAAACATTTAATAATTCAGATAGTGGCTTGTGGTATTTCGTTGTTGCTACTTGGTTGTATGATAATACGACAAAAACAACATACTTGAAGCTATATATCAATGGGAAGGAAGATAAATCAGAGTCGGAAACGCCATTTACCCCTCGAACAAATACATCACCAATTATAGTTGGGTCGCAGGTTAATTCTAATAGGGGTAACCAAGATGACTATTTTTCGGGGTATATAGATGAAGTCAATGTTTTTGATTATCCGCTGACAGAAGCAGAAGTTGTAAAACTTTATTGTGAAGGGATGCCGAGTGCTGAAATTTGCCAATAGCGGAGGTGAAATATAATGAAAATTTTTATTTGGTTGATTTTAATTTTTATATTTCAGACATTGCCTGCTGCCTATTCAATTCAAAAGGCAACTACTAAAGCTCAAAATTCGGCTGATGTAAAAGAGTTTTCTCAGGAAAATAGTAAAGTTAAATCTAACAAGGACCATGCAAATGTGAAAAATAATACGTCAGTATTTTGTAATGGTCCGCGTATGATGAAATCTCAACAGTCGACGACAAAACAGGCGCCTGATAAAAAATAATCATATAAGTTTATAATTATTCAGCATTAATTTTAAAATTATATATATAAATTAATATATAATAAAAATATTAACTTTTCACATGCGATGGGGAAGCATATGCTATATTTGTACCTAGCGAAATTGATGACACAGCGATACTTGCGAGATCCTACGTCAAAGGGCGTCTATTCGCATGCAGTGTTGTCCTTTGAAGCAGAGGAGATACCTTCGTTCAAGGTCGGTGAAATCTCCTTCAGGCGCGGTGTTGTTGTGCATGATCGCCGCGTTGCTTCTTGTTGCCGCGCTTGCTGCAGGCCTCGCCCTTTTCGCTTCGGCCACGTCATGGACGGCAGTGACCGACAACCGGCACGACCGCGCCCGTTACGTGGCCCTGTCCGGTCTCAACAGCTGGCGCGCCGGCCGGACCGGCACCTTTTCGCTGAACGGCGACGTCCTGACCCTGTCCCAGACCGGCCCTGACGCCGCCGGTGTCTATTCCGTCACCTGCCGGGCCAGTGTGGACGCCGGCACCGGTCTTGAGGCCAACGCCGTCCTCACCGCCAAACGCGCGGTGCTGTCCCCCATCACCTTTTCCGCCGACCTTGCCGACTTCGCCACGCCCATCCTTGGCGTGACCGAGAACGTCACCGACGCCATCACCGTCTATGCCGCCCACGCGAGCGACACCGGCCATGCCGCCGAGGCCCTGGGCGTCACCGACGGCTTCGTGGCCCTCGGCAATGCGGCCCAAAGCACCGGGGCCCTCTGGTATCAGGGCTCGCGCGGCGTCTGCACCGGCGAAAACTGTCCGGACGGCATGTGCCGCGACGGCGTCTGCACCTTCGGCAAGGGGCTGCGCGCCTACTTCGGCTTTGTCTGCAACCGGGTCGATACCGACCGGTCCTCCGCGGACTACGGCGACGGCTTCACCTTCACCATCGCCAACGCCCTCACCAACGATCCCGTGACCGCCGCCGGCGGCATGCCCGACGGCAGCCTGGTCGAGTACCTGGGCTACGCCGGCCCCGGCCCCGGCGGTTCCGGCATCGAGGCCCCCAAGCTGGCCGTGGAGGTGGACTTCTATCCCAACCTGGGGGACAGCGAGCCCACCATGTACAATTCCCGGAAGGATGCCGGCTATGCCAACCATGTGGCCGTGGTCTTCTGGGGCGATAGCGGATGCTATGACGACAACCGCCACGGGGCCGGCGCCCTGCCCGCCAATCCGGACGGGCCGACGACGGAGAACGTCGGCTACTACCAGGTTCCCTTCACCGACGGCGAGGCCAATTGGCTGGAGGACGGCCGGGATCACGCCCTGCGCCTGGAAGTCCATCGCCAGGACACGCCATCGGGCGGCAGCTATCTGATCGAGGTCTGGATCGACGGCTCCGGCCGGAATTTCGCCGACGTCACCGCCGATTATACCGGGGAGACGCCCCAGATCGCCTATACCGCCACCATGGACGCGGTCGACCACCGGAAGCTCGATACCATCCTGTTCGGCTGGACCGAGGGCTCGGGCCGTTCGCCCCAAACCGTGGACGTGCACGATTTCAACCTGGAATTTCGACGTTAGGCCGCCCGCCGGCATTGCCAAAAGCGCCGCGGCCACGCACAATCCCCCCATGCGCCGCCGCATCGCCTGTCTTCTCCTGACGCTGGCCGTTGCCGCCAGTCCGGCCCTGGCCAAAAACGTCATCTACCGGTATCGCGCCGCCAACGGCGCCATCGTCCTCAGCAACCGCCGCTTCTCCGACAAGGCCCAGCCGTTCGATTACATGCGCCTGCCCGCCGGCACCGATTTGGCCAAGGTCATGCCCTTCATCCGCTATTACTGCCGCCGCTACCACCTCGACCCCAAGCTCATCCGGGCCATGGTGGCCGTGGAGTCGGGCTTCGACAGCGCCGCCGTCTCCCCCAAGGGGGCCGAGGGCCTCATGCAGCTCATGCCCGGCACCGGTCGCGACATGGGGCTGGGCGATCCCTTCGACGGCTCCCAGAACCTGGAGGCCGGCATCCGCTACTTCAAATCCCTGCTTGATACCTTCGGGAACGTGCGCCTCGCCCTGGCCGCCTACAATGCCGGGCCGGCCCGCGTCGCCAAGGCCGGCGGCGTGCCCGACATCCCGGAAACCCAGGCCTACGTGGACCGCGTCCTCGCCCTGTGCGGCGAACATTGAGGCGATACCGCCCTTGACCCGGCCGCCGTTTTCGGCCAGCACGGGAGCATGCCGGGACGCCTCGCGCGGCCCGGCCCAACCGACGCCGTCAGGCGTAGAACGGAGGTTCTGCTATGCTCACCGATTGGAAACAATTGCTGCAAGGGGCCATGAAGGCCATCGGCGACTTGGCCCGGGGCAATCCCAAGATCATGGACGCCGCCAAGGCCTTGGAAGCGGCCGGCGCCGCCCACAACGTCCTGGACGCCAAGACCCGGGAGCTCATCGCCCTGGCCGTGGCCGCCACCACCCGGTGCGAGACCTGCATCGCCGTGCACACCAAGGCCGCCGTGGCCGCCGGGGCCAGCCGCGAGGAAATCCTGGACGCTTTGGCCGTGGCCATCAATTTGAATGCCGGCGCCGCCATCGTCTATTCCGCGCATATCCTTGAGGCGTACGATACGCTTTCCAAGTAAAACAACCGGTTCCGCTGCCGGACGGCCGTACCGTCATGGACAATCCCCCCGAAAGGGGCGTACACCACGCCGGTCGGATCGTCCGGTGCGGTCCGGTTTTTCTTCTGGAGGCGACGATGACGGCGAAAGCGACGGTTGTGCTGGCGGTCTTGCTGGCCATGGCCTGCGGCGGATGTTCCTGGTCTTCCGGTCATCGAACCGTCGCGCCGCAGGTGACGGCCATGCCCTTGACCGCAGCCAATATCGGCCGGGTGCGCTTGGCCGTGGCCCAGGCCAAGGCCGCCGCCCCCCGGGCGACCGACAGGGACGCCATCGTGCGCTACGCCAGGCAGGTCTACGTGGCCTCCTGGGCCGGGCAGTGGTCGGCCGCCGCCACCACCGAGACCGCCATGGCCAAGGCCCGGGCCGGCGATCCCATGGCCAGGGAATATCTCACCGTCGTGGTGTACGATCTGCCGCTCCAGACCGCCATGGAGGGCATCAGCCTGTCCGCCGAGGATTGGCGCGACATTTACGTGGGTTCGGGCATCATGGACGACGCCGTCTTTGCCACCTACGCCGCCCGGCGACGGGGAGGAAAGATCCTGCCTTGACCCCATCGCCCGAGCACTGCGGCCGCGGCTTCCCGGAGGCCGGCGGTGCGTCCGTCTCCAGCCGGCGGCGCTTCCGGCGCGCCCTTGCCCCCGCGCTGCTGCTGGCCTGTCTGACCGGCTGGTCCGTCCTGGCGCCGGCCGCCTCGCTGGTGGACGCCGCCTTCGAACCGCTGGTGCGCCGGCTGGTCGCCGACGGCTTCTCCGAGGCCGCCTTGCGCCGCCTGTTCTCCCGCTCCGACGTGGTTTTTTCCAAGTCCACCATGGGCGACAAGCTCATGACCCTCTATATGGCCAAGTACGGCCTGCGGATCGTCACCGAGGTCCAGACCCGGCTCAAGGCCTTGGGCTGGTACCCCGGACCGGTCGACGGCCGGCTCGACCGGATGACCAAATGGTCCATCAAGGCCTATCTCGCCGCTGTGGACCTGCCGGCCGTGCCGGTGGCCAACCGGGCCCTGCTCGATGAGTTGGCCAAGACGCCCAAGCCGGCCCCGGCCGACCTGAAATTTCCCGCCTTCACCACCCCCGAGGTCCATGAGCGGATGCTCTCCGCCGCCCGGCTGGCCGAGGCCAGGGAATTCATGGCCGCCAACCGCGAGGCGCTGGCCCGGGTGCGGCAACGCTACGGCGTGCCCGAGGAATATCTGGTGGCGGTGCTGGCCGTGGAGACGCGGGTCGGACGCTACCTGGGCGACCGGATGGCCCTGACCAATCTGGCCAGCCTGGCCGCCGCCGAAAATCTGGACGTGCTGGCCCCGCTTTTCGATGATGAGCAGCCCTCGCCGGAACGGCGGGCCTGGCTCACCGCCAAGGCCCGGGAGAAGGGCGAGTGGGCCTACCGCGAACTCAAGGCCTTGCTGCGCTATGCCAACGCCCAGGGCCTGGACCCCATGTCCATTCCCGGCTCCATCTACGGGGCCATCGGCATCTGCCAGTTCATGCCGAGCAACGCCCTCAAGTACGCCGTGGACGGCGACGGCGACGGCAAGGCGGACTTGTTCAATACCGACGATGCCTTGATGAGCCTCGGCAATATCCTGACCGCCATGGGCTGGAAGACGACCATGTCCGACGAGGCCAAGCGCAAGGTGTTTTTTGCCTATAATCACAGCACGATATATGTGAATACGCTCATGGACGCGGCGGGTCGTTTGCGTGACGGTACGGCATCTGCTACACTCGATAAATAAGCGAGACGCCCCTGGCGTCGTCCTGGCGCAGGGCCAGGATGGCGGGCCGCACACGGGGGACGCCAACTGCGGGGGGTCTCTCGGATGCGTTCCCCAAACCCTTATGCGGCCGCACTGACGGCAGTGGGGCTTTTTTTGTCCGTGTTCGTCGGACAGGCCCGTGCCACGACCATTCTCGTCTACCATTGCTTCGACGCCCGTTCGAGCATGTCGATGAGCGTGGCGGCCTTTGAAGCCCAGCTCGATTACCTGGGCCAGGCCGGCTACACGGTCATCCCCATCGACGAACTGACCCGATGCCTGGACGCCCGGAAAAATCCGCCGGACAAGTCCGTGGTCCTCGCCATCGACGACGGCTGGGCCTCGGTCATGAAGGTCTTTCCGATCCTGGTCCGGCGGCGGCTGCCGTTCACCCTGTTCCTTCCCATGGCCTTCATCGCCAATCCGTCGAGTACCGCCACGCTCTCCCAGGCCGATATCGACGCCCTCAAGGCCTATCCCAAGGTCACCTTCGCCAACCACTCCTGGATGCATTCCCCGCGCGTGGCCGGCAACGAGACCCTGGCCCGGGAGGACATCCGCAAGAGCCAGGCGCGCTATCGCCAGCTCTTCGGCCACGAGACGCCGTATTTCGCCTATCCCTACGGCCGGGTCACCCCGACCTACACCCGACTGTTGCGCGAGGCCGGTTTCAAATACCTGTTCGTGACCGGCTACAAGCCGGTTTCGGGCGCCACCGACGCCCTGGCCATCCCCCGCATCGCCGCCAACCGGCTGTCCCTCACCGTGCTGGCCTCGGTGCTGCGCGACCACGAAGCCATGCTGGCCCGGGCCAAGCCGCGGCCCGCGCTGCCCCAGGCCGCCCTGTCCGGGGACGATGTGCTTCTGTCCGAGACCCGGGCGGCCCGGCACGTTCCACGTCTACTGGAATAGCCGTCCACGAATTTTTTCCCGTTTCCAGCCGTTATGGAGTCACGGCGGTCGCTTGCGGCGGCCGCCGTGTGCCTGTTTCCTCGCCGGCGGCGACCCGGCGGGCGAGGTCGCGGTAGTCGCGGGCGCCGGGGGAGTGGGGGGCGTATTCGAAGATGGTTTTGCCCTCGGACGGGGCCTCGGAGAGTTTGACGTTGTAGCGCACGGGCCGGCAGATGCGGTCGGGGTAGAGGGCGGCCAGCTCCTCGTGGAGGCGGGCGGGACCGCGCACGCGCTTATCGAGGAAGGTCGGCACGATGTAGGAGAGGGTGAGCTCCGGGCGGTAGCGGTTGACGGCGGCCAGGCTGCCGAGAAATTCCGAGAAGCCTTGCAAGGCCATGGCCTCCAGGGCCACGGGCACCAGCACCTGGTGCACGTAGAAGAGGACGTTGACGGTCAGCGGATCCCAGCCCGGCGAGCAATCCACGATGACGGTGTCGAAAAGATCGTCCAGGGGGGCGAGGGCTTCGGCCAGGGTCTGCTCACCGCCGAAATCCTTCCGGCTTATCAAGCGCTTGAGCCCGGCCAGGCTTTTGCCGCCGGCCAGGAGCCAGAGGTTGTCCCGGGCCGGGGTCAGGGCGGAGGCGGTGTCGGCCGCGCCGTCCACGAATTCGGCCAGCCCCTGGGTAGGGGCCACCCCGAGAGCGAAGGCGGCCTGCCCCTGGGTGTCGGCATCGACCAGCAGCACGCGCTCGCCGGCCAGGGCCAGGGCGGCGGCCAGGTTGACGGCGGTGGTGGTCTTGCCCACCCCGCCCTTGCTCAGCATGACGCCGATGCGCCGGGTGCGGCCGGCGGTCTCCCGGGGTGCGGGCAGGGGAGCCGGTTCGGTCTGGAGCTGACGCCGGATGGCCTCCAGGGCGGCCTGGGCGGCGCGTTCCTCCTCGGGGTTGGGCTCGGGCGGCGGCGCGGGTTCGGCCACCGGGGCGGCGGCCGTGGCGCTGCCGGCGGCCCGCGCGGTCCAGGGCCGGGCGGACGGACGGCTGAAGGCCTCGGCCGGGCGTTCGAGGCGTAGCGGCGTCCGTGCGGGCGGATGGGTTTCAGCCAGGGCCGGCCGGGCGGTTTGGGCCGGGATCAGACGGTGGCAATTGCGGCAGATGAAGCCCGCCGTCGGGTAGGTGGCCGGAGCGGCCTGTTTCACGCGGCAAAAGGGGCAGATGGCGTCCATGGGGCCTCCGGGGGCTTAGGATGCGTCGGTGGTTTCCAGGTCGCGGCCCAGGCGGCTGGCCAGACCGTCGGCCTCGAACTCCTCCAGGGCGCGGCGCACGGCCGTTTCCACGATGCGGGATTGACTGATCCGGCCGAGGCCCTTGTGGCGTTCGGCGCGGACCAGGCGCTTTTTGGCCCGGGCCAGCCGGGCGTGCGTCTCGGCGGTGAAATATTGGCTTGTCTTGACCTTTTCCTGGCGTACCGGCGCGGCTGGGGCGCGTTTGGCGCGGGCGGCCGGCGGCATGGCGGCCGGCGCGCGGGAGACGGGCGCGGCGGCGCGGATCAATCGGGCCAGGGCCGCCTGTTCGGGAAAGGTGGCGTTGACCGGCGGGGAAAGCAGATCGTCCAGGATGTCGGCCGGGGCGGCTGGAGAATCGGCTGGCATGGGTTCCTCCCAGGGAGACGTCGGCCGTGACGGCCGGACTCCCTTGACCCTTAGCAAAATCTCTGCCACACATTCCCCCCTTCACGAGACGGCGCCGTCCGGTGCCGTCGGCCGCAACCGGGCCAGCTGGGTCCGCGGGAAAATTCCATGGGACGCTGGCAGGGTCCGGGCGGCTACGCCCATGTATTGCAAGTCGGGCTGCCGCTTCTGGCCGGCATGGCGGCGATTACGGTCATGCAACTGACCGATCGCCTGTTTCTCGGCTGGTATTCCCAGGACGCCCTGGCCGCCGCCATCCCCTCCGGCTGCACCTTCTATCTGCTCACGTCCTTTTTCCTCGGCACGGTCAGCTACGTGGGCGTGCTCATCGCCCAGAACATCGGCGCCGGCCGGCCCGAGGCCATCGGCGCGGTGTTGTGGCAGGGCATCGCCTTTTCGCTGCTGTCCTTTTTCCCCTTATGCGCCCTGGCCCTGGCGGCGGACCCCATTTTCGCGATCATGGACCATCCGCCCGAGGTGCGGCGCCTGGAGGCGGTGTATTTCCAGGTGCTCATGTTCGGAGCGGGCTTTGCCGTGCTGGAGACCTGCCTGTCCGCCTTTTACAGCGGCCGGGGGCTGACCCGGGCCGTCATGCTGGTCAATATCGGCGGCATGCTGCTCAACGTGCCCCTCGACTACTGGCTCATCTTCGGCGGCTGGGGACTGTCCGCCATGGGCACGGCCGGCTCGGCCCTGGCCACGGTGGCCTCCTGGGCGATCATGGCCGCCATCTTCGCCAGCCGCATCTTCACCCGGGGAAACCAGCGCCGCTTCGGCGTGCGGCGCGACTGGCGGCCGTGCGGCCCGCTTTTTTCCAAGCTGGTGCGGCTGGGCGCGCCCGGCGGGGCGCAGATTTTTCTGGACGTGTTCGCGGCCACCTTTTTCATCGCCTTGACCGGCCGGGTCGGCAAGGCGGAGCTGACGGCCACCAGTCTGGTGTTCGCGGCCAATTCCCCGGCCTTCATGCCGCTTTTGGGCCTGTCCGCGGGGCTGGCCGTGGTGGTCGGTCAGGCCATGGGCGGCGGCCGGCCCCAGGTGGCCCGGCGGGCGGCCGGTAGCGCCATGCGGCTGATGGCCGGCTATATCGCCGTGACGGCCACGGCGTTCCTCACCGTTCCGGAGTGGATCGCCGGCCTGTTTCGCCCCCAGGGCGACAGCCCGGACTTCGTGGCGGCCGTGGCCCTGTGCCGGCCGCTGTTCGCCTGGATGGCGCTTCTGGGCGGCATCGACATCGTGACCAAAACCGCCTTCGGCGTGCTGCGCGGGGCCGGCGACACCCGTTTTCTCATGGTCTCGGCCGGGGTGCTCTCCTTTGCCGTACTGGTGGTGCCGGCCTCCCTGGCCCGGGCCTGGCTCGATGCCGGCCTCCCGTTGTTGTGGGGAATTTTTACCTTATATACCGGTGTGTTCGCCGGCGTGCTCTGGATGCGCTATCGAAGCGGAAGCTGGCAGCAGCTCCGGTTGGTCGAACCGGTGCCCGCCGGCCCTCCAGGAGGCCGCGATGCGTGATACCTTGGTGCGGCGCATGTTTGATGACATCGCCTTTTCCTACGACAGCCAGAACAGCATCCTGTCCCTGGGGGTGGATATCCTGTGGCGCAAGGCCCTGGCCGACCTGATCGAGCCGGATCGGGGGCTGGTGCTGGACGCGGCCACCGGCACGGGCGAGGTGGCCCTCACCATCCGTCGCCGCCGGCCGGGGCTGACGGTCGTCGGGCTGGACTTTTCCCCGGCCATGCTGGACGTGGCCCGGGGCAAGATCGCCCGGCGCGGCGTGGTCGGCTACCACCTCGGCGTGGCCGACTGCCGCAACCTCCCGGTCGCCGCCGACAGCGTCGCCGCCGTGACCATGGCCTTCGGCATCCGCAACATCGCCGAACGGCTGGCCGTGTTGCGGGAATTTTACCGGGTGCTCGTGCCCGGCGGCCAGATCCACATCATGGAATTCGGCCTGCCCCGGCCGCGCCTGCTGGCGGCCGCCTACCGCTTCTATTTCGAGCGCATCCTGCCGCCGTTGGGGAATTTTTTGTCGCGGACCAACTATGCCTACAGCTATCTGGTCACCTCCGTGGACGCCTTCCCGGACGACGACGCCTTTTGCGCCCTGATGGCCGAGGCCGGGTTCGTCGGTTGCCGGGTCACGGATTGCACCTTCGGGGTGGCCCGTATTTTTACCGGCCGGAAACTCCGGAAAAATGTCGAGGGTGCTTGACAGGGTACCGGTATCTTTGATGCAACGCTGAAAGCGTGATCCTGGTTGCGGCCGGGCGGACAAAGTGAGGCAGAAGGCACATGCGGGTCAATTGGCCGGAACGTTGGTTTTGTCGCAGTACTGTGCGCAAGATCGCCCAGTGGCGCGAGGTCAGGTTTTTCCAGGCCACCCGGGCCATGCCGGCCGGGGCGCGGGTGCTGGAGATCGGTTGCGGCGACGGCGGCGGGGCGAAGATCTTTTGCCGGAAGTTCGCCCCCGGATGCTACAACGGCCTGGACCTGGACCCGGCCATGATCCGGGTGGCGGCCAAGCGCCGCTGGAACGGCGGAGGCGTCGTTCCCCGGTTCCTGATCGGCGACGCCGAGCATCTGCCGTACCGCGACGCCACCTTCGACGCCGTGGTCAACTTCGGCATCATCCACCACCTGCCGGACTGGCGGCGCGGGGTGGCCGAGGTGGCCAGGGTGCTTCGGCCCGGCGGCCTTTTTTATTTCGAGGAAATTTATCCGCCTCTCTATGCCAATCCGCTGTTTCGGATCATGCTGGCCCATCCCCGCGAAAACCGTTTCCATGGTCCCGAGTTTCGGGCCGCTTTTCAGGCAGAGGGGCTGGAACTGATTCCGGGATATCATGAGTCGCGCCTCTATATTCTCGGCGTGGCCGTCAAAAACGCGCGCCCCTGATCGGGCGCCTTGGAGCCGTCATGGACTATCTGACCGATCCGGTGTTCCTGTCCCGGCTGCAATTCGCCCTGACCACCGCCTTCCATATCGTGTTCCCACCGCTGACCATCGGGCTCGGCATCTTTCTTGTAGTGTTGGAAGGGATGTGGCTGCGCACGAAAAACCTCGCCTACTACCGGCACTTCCGGTTCTGGTCGGGGCTTTTCGCCCTTAACTTCGCCGTGGGCGTGGTCTCGGGCATTCCCCTGGAGTTCCAGTTCGGCACCAACTGGGGGCCGTTCTCGGCCACGGTCGGCAACTTCTTCGGCCAGGTGCTGGGATTCGAGGGCACCATGGCCTTCATGCTGGAGTCGGCCTTCCTCTACATCATGCTCTTCGGCTGGAAGCGGGTCGGTCCGAAAATGCACTTTTTCGCCACCATCATGGTGGCCTTTGCCGCTTCGCTGTCCGCCTTCTGGATCATGGTGGCCAACGCCTGGATGCAAACCCCGAGCGGCGGACATCTGGCCGGCGGCATCTTCATGGTGGACAATTACTGGGCCGCCATCTGGTCGCCGGATCTGCCCGTTGCCTTCCTGCATATGCTGCTGGCCTGCGTGGAACTTGCCTTGTTCGTGGTGGGCGCCATTTCCGCCATGAACATCTTTTTCAACAAGAACGTGGGCTTCTTCCTCAAGACCTTTAAGATCGCCGTCGTGGCCGCCATCGTGGTCACGCCGTTGCAGGCCCTGATCGGCGACGTCAACGGCCAGGAGATCGGGCGGTTGCAGCCGGCCAAGGTGGCCGCCATCGAATCCCATTGGAACACCAACAAGCCCGGGGAACCGGCCGCCTGGAACATGCTGGCCTGGCCCGATCCCGAACACGAACGCAACGCCTTTGAAATCCCGGTCCCCTATGGCCTGAGCCTGCTCATCACCCATTCGCTGACCGGTCAGGTCAAGGGTCTCAAGGATTTCCCCAAGCAGGACCGGCCTCCCATCGTCCTGCCGTTCTACGCCTTCCGGCTCATGGTCGGCCTGGGCTTCCTCATGATCGCCGTCATGCTCTGGACGCTGTGGGCGTGGAAGCGGGGACGGCTTACCGAGGCGACGGCCGGCGGCCGCAAGTGGCTCTATCCGGCCTGGGTGCTGATGGCGGGGGGGGCCTACCTGGCCGTGCTCACCGGCTGGATCACCCGGGAGGTCGGCCGGCAGCCCTGGCTGGCCTATGGCCTGATCCGCCTGCCGGAAGGGGCCTCGCCACTGGACAAAGGCCGTGTCGGGTTGTCCCTGATTGCCTTTTTGGTGGCCTACACCATCCTGTCCCTGGTCTTTATCGCCTTTGTGGCCAAATGGTTGCGCAAGGGACCGAACTTGGAGGCCCTGCCCCCGGCCGGGCACGCACGCGGGTAGGAAGAGAAGCAGACGATGCCTCCGGCGGCCGGGGGCATGATGCCCCCGGGCCCCTCGCATCGAAGGGGTAGACGAAGGGGCCCCGCGCAGCGGGCCAGGGGGGAAGGATTCCCTCCAGCGCGTGCGGGAACGACGAGAAAACAAGGCGGCAACTATGCACGGACAAATGGATATCGCCGGTGTTTGGTACTGGATTTTGGGCCTGCTCTTGTGGCTCTACGTGTTGACCGACGGCTTTGACCTGGGGGTGGGCGTGTTGTGCCTGTTCACCGGGGACGAGGCCAAGCGCGGGGCCATGATCGAGACCATCGAGGGCGTCTGGCACGCCAACCAGACCTGGCTGGTCATGCTGGGCGGCGTGCTGTTCGGGGCCTTCCCGGTGGTCTACGGCACGATTCTGGTGCCGCTGTACCTGCCGGCCGGCCTGCTGCTGTTTGCCTTCATGGCCCGGGGCATCGGGCTGGAATGCCGGGCCGAGGCCACGCACAAGCGCTTCTGGTCGCTGCTGTTCGGCTGGGGCAGCCTGGCCGTGATCCTGGCCCACGGCTTTTTGATCGGTGCCGTGTTGCAGGGCATGCCGTTTTCCGGCGGCACCTACCTGGGCGGTCCCTTCGACTGGTTCTCGCCCTTTACCTTGTTGGTCTGCCTGACCTTCATTTGCCTGTATGTCACCCTGGCCACGGGCTGGCTGGTGCTGAGGACCGGCGGCACCCTGGAGGCTTCGGCCCGGCGGGCCGGCGTGGGCTGGGGGCTGGCCACGCTGGTCAGTCTGGTGGTGACCCTGCTTTACATCGTCTTTTCGGGCCACATCGGCTATCTGGTCGGCCGGCCCGGCGGGGGCGGGGTGTCGCCGCGTTTCGTCGCCTGGATCGCCGCCGCGGTGGTGGCGGCCGTGCTCTTCTTCCGGGCCTTGATCACGGGCGGGCAGGGGCGGCCGTTTTACTGGTGCGCCGTCATGCTGGCCTGCGTCTTTCTGGGGTTCGGCACCAGCCTTTATCCGCTGATCCTGCCGCCGGACCTGACCGCCGCCCAGGCCGCCTCGCCGCCGGCGATGCTGCGCATCATGCTGGCGGTGGTCGGCTCGCTGTTGCCGGTTCTCCTCATCTACAACATCTATCAGTACCGGGTGTTCCGCGGCAAGGTGACGGCTGACGGGGCCTCCGATCCGTCGTGATGACCGCCGCCGTTTCCGGGAGGCCGGCTCCGGCCGGCCTGTCCCTCTACTGGGCCCTGTCCCGGACGCCGCACGCCGTCCTCGATCTGGCCGGCCCGTTTTGCGCCGCCCTGCTCTGCCAGGGCGGTCTGCCGCCCGCCTGGATCATCCTGGTGGGGGCCGTCACGGTCTTTGCCGGCTACACCGCCGTCTACGCCCTCAACGACATCGTGGACTACCGCACCGACCGCCGGCTCTTCGAGAATCTCGGCCAGGACGCCCGGAGCGGCTACCTGGACGCCGCCTGCATCCGGCATCCCCTGGCCCAGGGCTATCTGCCCCTGCGGGGGGCTGTGCTGTGGTTCGCCGGTTTCGCCGTCACGGCCCTGATCGGCTCCTGGCTCCTCAATCCCGTGTGCGCCGGGCTGCTGATCGCCGGCTGTCTGCTGGAGAGCGTGTATTGCCTGCTCCTGTCGGTCAGCCATTTCCGGGCCCTGCTCAACGGGGTGGTCAAGTCCCTGGGACCGCTGGCCGCCGCCTTTGCCGTCAATCCCGCGCCGTCGCCCTGGTTTCTGGCCGGGCTCATGGCCTGGGTGTTCGCCTGGGAGATCGGCGGGCAGAACATCCCGGCCGATTGGCATGACGCGGCTCGGGACCGGCAGACCGGCGCCCGCACCGTGCCGGTGGTGCTGGGACCGGCCCGGGCCGGCCGGCTGGCCGTGGCCTGCCTGGGGGCCAGCCTGCTCCTGTCGGTGCCGCTGCTGGCCCTGTCGCCCCTGGCCGTGAAGCCGGTCTTCTGGCTGTCGGCCCTGATCGGCGGCGGGCTGCTCGTGCTGCCGCCGGCCCTGCGCCTGGCCCGGGGACTGGCGGCCACCGACGCCTCCGCACTCTTTAACCGGGCCAGTTGTTATCCGGCCCTGATGCTGGCTGTCCTGGTTGCCTTTTTGATCGGCCACCGCCTGGACTGATCGTGTCTTCTTTCTGCCGGCCGGGAAGGGCAACGGATGATTGACGCATCCGCCCGTTTTGGCGAAGAGAGAGAAGAGGCATCGTCTGACCGGATCACCGTCGTGCACCAGCCAGGAGGACGCATGGATCCCGGGGCCGCGACGTTCACTCCCGCCGCCGTGCGCGCCGTCCTTGAGGACGGCGCGGGATGGCTTGTCGAGCGCGTGCTGGAACTGGCCGCGCAACAGGGCTATACCGCTTCCACCGCCGCCTTGCGCGAACCCTGGCGGCTGTCCGTGGTCGGCCTGACCGAGGCCGTCGTCCAGGGGCTGGAGGCCTACGACGGTACCCCTCACGACTATCCTGCCGCCGCCGTCACCGGTGACGATTCGGTGGCCGTTTTCGTCCTGACCGAGGCCGAGCGGCACCGGCCCCGGGGCGTCACCCTGGCCATGTTCTGGGGGCTGCTCAAATACTACCGTCGGGCCTACCTGGAGTTGTTGGCGGAGCGTCTGCCGGCGGCCGGGCGATGGGCCCGGGACGTCGTGGCCGAGTGCTTCGACCGCATGGAATTCGCCCTAGGCCTGGCCTGGGCCGACCAGTCCGGCCGGGAGGCGGCCGACGATCTGGCCCGGGAAAATCGCTGGCTGACCAACGAAAAAGACAAATACCTCACTGCCTTCGAGTCCATTCCCCACGCCATGTTCCTGCTGGACGCCACCGGGCGGGTGGAAAACTGCAACGCCCCGGCCCTGGCCCTGGCCGGCTACGATGCGCCACCGGGACGGCTCTACTACAGTCTGGACATGACCGGCCGGGAAGGGGCCTGTCGGGCCGTGCTGGGCTGCCCCGTGCGCCGGGTGCTGGATTGGCTGCCGCCGCAGGCGGTCGTCAGCGGGGAGGCGGGGCAGGGCGGACCGCAGGCGAACGTGCCGGCCGTCTGCGGGGAACGCCGTTTCGCCGTGGACGTCCACCCCATGCTCGACGTGCTCGGCGCGCTGTCGGGCCGGTTGCTCGTGTGCCGCGACGTCACCGATGCCTATCTGGCCGAGCAGGCCCTGCGGCAGAGCGAGGAACGCTACCGCACCCTGGTGGACCTTATGCACCAGGGACTGGTCATCTTTTCCCCGGAAGGCCGCATCGACTTCGCCAACGACACCCTGTGCGAGATGCTGGGCGCCCCGGCCACGGCCGTGGTCGGCCATGACGCCCGGGAATTCGTGCGGGCCGAGGACCGGTCACGGTTCGCCACCGCCTTGCGGGCCCGCCGGGAGGGCGGGGGCGAGCCCTACGAAATGGCCCTGCGCCGCAACGACGGCCGGCTGACCTTCATCATGTCCTCGCCTACCCCCCTGATCGGCGAGGACGGCGAGTACCAGGGTTCCCTGGAGGTGCTGACCGACGTTTCCCGGCTCAAGGAATTGGAAATGCGGCTGGTCACGGCCAAGCGGCTGGAGGCCATCGGCCAGCTGGCCGGCGGTGTGGCCCACGAGATCAATACGCCGCTTCAGTACGTGTCCGGCAACCTGGAATTCGCCCTGTCCAACCTGCCGCGCCTGGCGGCCCTGGTCGAAAAATACGAGGCCGCCCTGGCGTTGGCCGGGGAAGGGGAGGCCGTCGCCGCCGCCCGGGCGGACATCGCCGCCTACCGCCGGGAACACGACATGGATATGGTGCTGGCGGAACTGCCGCTGGCGCTGGCCGAAAGCCATGCCGGGGCCGAGCGGGTGGCCGCCTTCGTGCGCTCCATCAAACGCTTCGCCCAGTCGGAAAGCGAGGGTCGCCGGATCATCGACGTGGTCGAGGCCATCACGGCCACGGTGGAAATGGCCCGCAGCGCCATGCACGGCACCGCCACCTTCGTCGTGTCCCTGGACGAGGATCTGCCGCCGTTGCCCTGCGTACCCGGGGACTTCAACCAGTTGCTGCTCTGCCTGCTCCTAAACGCCGGCCAGGCCGTGGAAGAGGCCTGCGCGGGCAAGCCGGCCGTCGATGGCCGGGTGCACGTGCGCGCCCGGGTGGTGGAGGAGTCCCTGGAGGTGGCCATCAGCGATACCGGCCGGGGCATCCCGCCGGAAATTCAGGACAAGATCTTCAACCCCTTCTTTACCACCAAGGAGGTGGGCCAGGGCACCGGACAGGGACTGTCCATCGCCCTGTCCATCATCCAGCGGCATCAGGGCGGCATCCGTTTCGAGACCCAGCCCGGCCGGGGCACCACCTTCTACGTTACGTTTCCCCTGCACTAAGCGGCCCCGCGCCCCATGGGGGCGCAAAAAAGGGGGATACGGGGCACCAGGGCGTCGCCATGATGCCCGCTGGGAGGGGAAGACTTCCCTCCCAGACACGCTTCAACGGGGAGAATGTTCGGTTCGCGGCGCTCCGGCGGGGGGGCGAAGGGAATCCACAGGACCGCGCCCGTTGGCCGCCGGAGGCATGGTGGCGTGCCCGCGTGGGGCGTCGTGGTCGCTACTCGTCGTCGTGGGGCGGAAAGGTCATGGCCGCGCCGTACCAGCCGATCACGGACACCAGCGGGAAAAGGGCCAGGACCAGGATGACGAAGCCGATGTTGTCCACGGGGTGGGTCAGCACGTCCGGCACGCGCAGGCGCCAGACGAGCGCCCAGAGCACGGCCACGAAGAGCAGCGGCGTGGCGATGAGCTTGACCACGACCGGCAGGATGCGGGCCGAGGCGTAGTTGAGCCACCAGGTGAAAAGGCCGGTGACGATGGCCACGGGCGTGAACAGGACGGCCGCGCCGAGCAGGACGGTCATGGTCGCGTCGAAACCGGACCACGGGAAGACCAGGGCCAGGAGCAGGCACAGGGGCGCCAGCACGCAAAAGGCGATGGGGAAATGCACCGTCATGGGGTGGGGGTGGCGCTTGAGCATGGGAAAGCGCTTCATGAGTCCGCGGATCGACTCGGGGACGCGGTCGGCCACCGGCTCCGGGGTCACGGCCGGGGCGTCGAGCAGGCCCATCTTGGGGAAGCGGTCCAGCACGGCCGCGGAGTGCGGGGCGGTGGACAGTTCCAGGCCCATGTCGCTGCCGGCGTGGTGGCGGTTCATGTGCTTGCCGGCCTTCCACAGGCGGCTGCCGGAGATATCGTAGACCACGCCCTTGACGGCGACGTAGGTGGGTTTGCCGTCGGAGCCGTCGAAGCCGGCCAGTTCCTGGGGCGTGAAGTGACGATTGGGGGTCTCGCTCATGAAGTCCTCCGTTCGGGGACTGCCGCATCGATGAGGTCGAATTTGCGCAGTTCCGAGAGTACGGTTTCACCGGAAAAGGGTTTGTTCAGAAAGGACAGGGCATGTCCCTGGAAGAAGGCCCGGTACACGGTCCGGGTATCGTTCAGGGCCGAAATCATGATGACCTTGGCCGCCTGGCTGACCGGCACGCCCTGGGTCTGCTCCAGGTGGCGGATGCCCTCCAGGGCCTGGTGCCCGTCCATGCCCGGCATCATCACGTCCATGAAGATGATGTCGTAGGGCGCGGCCGCGGTCAGGGCCTGCTCGAAGGCCGACAGCCCGGCCCGGCCGTCTCCGGCGATATCGCAGGCGGCATAGGGCGACAGTATTTCCGCCAGAAAGACGGTGTTGATCGGGTCGTCGTCGACGATAAGGGCTCGGAGCATGCTGGGCTCGGTCAGAGGATGTCGAAATTGCTGTTGTCGGGAAACCTATCAGAACAGGCCCTCCCGTCAACATATTCCGCAGGAAAAAGCATCTTTTTCCTGCCTCAGGCCGCCGGCTGCGGGGCCTTGTCCGGCCGGCCGGCCAGGCCGCAGTAGCCGGCGTCGCCGTCGGCCTCGCGCCACATCATGCACATGGACCCCTGGCAGAACTTCATCTTGTCGTCATGGGTCATGAGGAACGGACAGTATTTGAATTTGGCTTCCTTTTCGCTCACGTACATGGGCTTCTCCTTGGACCGTTGGGGGACGCTTCAGGAAGCATCCTCCATTTCAAGGTAGGCGACAAGAATCACCTTGGGACCGAAATTGGGGAAATTGACCCGGACCTTGCCGTCGTCCAGGGCGGCGATGATCTTGCCCCGGCCGAAAATCTTGTGGCGGCAGTAGCCCATGGCCGGGCGCGAGACGGCCCGGGTCGAGGCGGTGGCCCGGGGAGCCGCCGGCTCCTCGGCCGCGGCCGGCGTCGGGACCGGTCGGGACAGGGGCGGCGGACAGGCGGCGGCCAGGGAACCCGAGGTCCGACCGGCCAGCCGCTCCCGGCGTTCGGCCAGGACGTCCGGCGGCAGCTCCCGCAGGAAAATGCTCGGCATGGCCGGGGCGCAGCCGCCGTTTTGGCGCTGATAGAGCGTTTCCGGCGCGAAAAGTCCCAGATAGTCCCGGGCCCGGGTGCAGGCCACGTAGAGCAGCCGCCGTTCCTCCTCCATGTCCTCGGGCCGGGTGAGGGCGTGGCGCGAGGGAAAGCGTTCGTCCACCAGATCGATCACCAGCACGGCCGACCATTCCAGGCCCTTGGCCGAATGGACCGTGGACAGGACGAGCTGGCCTTCCCGGGCCTGCCGCCGGTCGCCGTCCGGGTTTTCGATGACGAGGTCGGCCAGGAAGGTGTCCAGGTCGGTGTAGGTGACGGCGATTTGCTGGAGCTGTTCCAGGCCGGCCTGGCGGCGGGGGTAGTCCTCGGGATATCGCTCGGCCAGCAGCGGCGCGTAGGCCTCGACGACCCGGGTGAGCAGCTCGGCGGGATGCGGCGGCAGGGCGCGCAAGGTGTCCAGGAAGTCGAGCAGGGTCTGGAACTCCCGGCGCTTGGCCGCGGTCTTGGCCAGGGTGGCCCGGTCGCCCTCCTGGATGGCCGTGAAGATCTTGGAGGCGGTCTTGGGGCCGATGCCGGGCACGAAGGCCAGCACCCGGGACCAGGCCGGAAAATCGGCCGTGTTCCGGGCCAGGCGCAGGTAGGCCAGGACGTCCTTGATATGGGCGGCCTCGGAGAACTTGACCCCGCCGTACTTCTGATAGGGAATGCCGACTTTGCCGAGCTCCACTTCCAGGGCGTAGGACTGGTAGCCGGCCCGGAAGAGTACGGCGATCTCGTGCAGCGGGTAGTGGTCGGCCAGTTCGCGCACCCGGGCCGCCACCATGGCCGCCTGGGTCAGGTCGGAAAACGGCCGCACCAGCTCCGGCATGACGCCGTCCGTGCGGCTGGAAAAGAGGTGCTTTTCATATTTGCGGCTGGCGTGCTGCAAAATGGCGTTGGTCAAGGTCAGGATGGGCTGGGTGGAGCGGTAGTTCTCCTCCAGCTTGATGAGCGTGGTGCCGGGGAACAGGTCCGGGAATTCCAGGATGTTGTCCACCGTGGCCCCGCGAAAGGCGTAGATGGACTGGGCGTCGTCGCCCACGGCCATGACGTTGCCCGAGGCCGGGGCCAGAAGCCGCACCAGCCGCGCCTGCACCCGGTTGGTGTCCTGGTATTCGTCCACCATGATGTAGCGGTGGCGCATCCGGAAGGCCTCGGCCAGATCCGGCGTCTCGCGCAGCATCCGCTCCAGGGTGAAGAGCAGGTCGTCGTAGTCGAGCAGCTTATGCTCGGCCTTGAAGGCGGCGTAGGCTTCCCCCAGCCGGGTCAGCGCGTCGGCGTAGGGGAGCAGGTGCATGGCCTCGCGGGCCAGGATGTCGGCGATGGCGGCTTCCTTGTTGCGGGCCTTGGACACGAAGCCCAGGATCGTCCCCCGCTTGGGAAAGGAGCGGTCGCCCTTGCCGATGCCGAGCCGCTCCCGCGCCTGGCCGATCACGTCCTCGGCGTCGGCCTGGTCCAGCACGGTAAAACCGTCCGGGAAGCCGGCGGCCGCATGGTGCCGACGCAGGGCCGCGTAGGCGAAGGCGTGGAAGGTGCCGCCGGAGACGCCGGAAATGCCTTCCGGGCCGAGGGCCAGGAGCAGTCCGGCCCGGCCGAGCATCTCCTGGGCGGCCTTGCGGGTGAAGGTCAACAGCAGGATCGCGGCCGGGTCCACGCCGAGCGACACGAGATGGGCCAGTCGGTAGACGATGGTGCGGGTCTTGCCGCTGCCGGCGCCGGCGATGACCAGGACCGGTCCCTCGGTGGTGGTGACGGCCTGCCGCTGGGCGGGATTGAGTTCGCGTTCGAAGTTCATGGGCGCTCGGGGACCTCGGGCAGGGCAAGAGCCTGGGCGATGGCCGCGCCGACGTCGCGCATCCGGGCCGGGCGGGAGGCCTCGCTATCGCACACGAGCAGGTCGTGGGGCGAGGCGCAACCCGTGGCCGCGAAGCGGCCGAAGATGTGCGGCCGGTCGTAGCGGGCCGAGAGCGCCATGCCGGGCGCGCCCACGCAGATGAGATCCGGGGCGTTGAGCGGCAGGGGGCCGTCGGCGAAATCCGCGGCCAAAAGGACCGCCTCCATGACCGGCGTGTCCTCGAAGGTCAGCTCCAGCAGCGCGTGACGCAGCCGGACGGCCAGCTCTTCCGCCACGTGCTCGTGGAAGACGCCTCGGGCGAAATGTTCCTTGGTGTTGATGCAGATGCGGCCGGAATCCAGGGCGAAGGCCGCGGTCTGATGCGGCAGGATGCGGACGCTGCCGTCCTCCCGCAGGCCGGTGGCCAGAAGGCCCTCGGCCGAGAGCCAGGCATTGAGGTCGACCTCGGTCGCCAGCCCGGCGACGCCGTGGTCGGCCACGGCTAGCAGGCGCTTGGGGCCGGCCACCTGCGCGTAGCGGTCGAGGCCCGCGCCAAGGGCCCGGTCCCAGGCGGCCAGCAGATCGAGGGCCGCCGCGTGTTCGGGATGCTCGGACCTCGTCACGGCGGCATGGTGCCAGCGGAAAATGTCCGTGGTCTCGGGCAGGTTCCAGAAAAGCAGGTCCCAATCGTCGTCGGCTGCCTCCTGGGCCAGGGCCTTTTGCCGGGCGGCCAGGGAGGCGTCGATTCCCCGGGCCAGGGCGGCCATGGGCGGGGCCGTGTCCGCCGGCGCCTCCTCGGGCACCGCCGAATCGATCCAGACGGCCGTCCGGCCGGCGGCGGCCAGACGTTGCGGCAGGGTGGGCAGGCAGATGGCGTCGTCGCCGTAGGGGACCGGCCGATACAGGCCCGGTTCCATGGCCGTGAAGCCGAAGATGCCGTGCCGGCCGGGACTGGCGGCCGTCAGCAGGGACGCCCGGTTGACCGGGGCGACGGCCGGCCGCTCGGCCTCGATGGCGGCGGCATTTTCCGTGAGCAGGCGGGCCAGGTTGGGAAGCCGGCCCGTCGCCGCCAGGGCGGTGGCCAGGTCGAGGGTCAGGCCGCCGAGACCGAGGACGATAAGGTGCGTACGATCATGTGGCATGGGCGGCTTGTAGCAGGATCATGCCCGGAAGGCTACGGCTGGAAGAAACGGCGAAGATGCCTCCGGCGGTCGGGGGCATGATGCCCCCGAACCCCTCGCACCGAAGGGGTCATGCGATGGGGCCCGAAATGATATTCCGCCGAGGGCGGGTCCCGAATTGACGCCCAGGCCCCGGATGGGGCAAGAGGGACGGCGCGGTGCCCGAGTGGCGGAACTGGTAGACGCCAGGGACTTAAAATCCCTTGTCCTTCGGGACGTGCCGGTTCGATTCCGGCCTCGGGCACCAAAAAAGCAGACAGGTTCGGGGCCATGGCACAACGGTTTGCGGTACGTGCCGACCGGCCTCGACATGCATGTGTGATGTTTGTTCCTCGTGGATCCGTTGGCTGGTGTTGTCCGCTCTAGGCACATGCCTCGCCGCATGGAGGTACTCTTTTGGAATCGTTATCCATCATCATTCCTATTTATAATGAGGAAGCGAATCTCCCTCTCCTTTATGAAAAAATAAAGGGTGTCGACCTGTCCCAGTATGAGCGGGAAATCATTTTTATTAATGATGGCTCCACAGATAATTCCGCCAGCGTCCTCAATGCGATTGCCGAAGCCGATCCGTCTGTCCTGGTGATCCATTTCCGGCGTAATTTTGGTCAGACAGCGGCGATGATGGCCGGAATAGATTACTCGTCGGGCGATGTTATTATTCCGATGGATGGTGATCTGCAAAATGATCCCAACGATATCCCACGGCTTTTGGCCAAGATAGCAGAGGGGTACGACGTCTGTTCCGGTTGGCGCAAGGATAGAAAAGACAACACCATAAAGAGAAATATCCCGAGTAAAATAGCGAATGTGATTATTTCATGGATTTCCGGCGTCCATCTCCATGATTATGGCTGTTCGTTAAAAGCGTATAAAAAGTCTGTAATAAAAGACGTAAAGCTCTATGGCGAGATGCATCGGTTCATCCCTATCTATGCTGCCTGGCAAGGGGCAAAGATCACGGAGATACCCGTCAAGCACGCGCCGCGCATTCATGGTGCTTCAAAATATGGTATTGAGCGGACGCTCAAAGTGGTTCTTGACCTTATCGTCGTAAAATTTCTATCGCGATATTCGCAGAAGCCCATTTATGTCTTTGGGGCTTTTGGCGTGTTGAATTTGTTTGCTGCATTCTGTGCGGGGATACTCGCGCTCTACTATAAATTTTTCGGCGGCAAGTCATTTATCGAAACGCCGTTGCCGCTCTTTGTCGCATTGACCGGCATTACGGGCATCATGTGCATTTTTATGGGCCTGTTGGCCGAGATATTGATGCGGACCTATTACGAGTCCCAGGGGAAATCCACCTATCTCGTTGCCGAATGCCGAAACGCCAAACACGATCCTTCGCACGATGCGTAGAGGCGGTCCGCACGTCGCGGATGCCGTCCACCGATGAGACGAGCGGGCGGCGGTGCCGCCGCCGAGAACGGCGTGTTGCTGCTGCCCGGTCTCTTCGTTTTTGTCAGGGTCAGCCTGCGGAAGCCGCGTTGGCGTGCAGAGGCCGTTGCCGCGGCAAGCAGCGCCGTGCCGATGCCGCGACGTTGCTGCCGGTGATGCACCGCCATCTGCCAGATGGCGGCCGCTGCACAATTCCCAAGAGGCTTTTCTTTGCCCCAAGCCTGAATTTGCAACCACCTAAAATCATATTGGGGTTCCAAAGGGCATGAGCCCTTTGGCCGCCGGAGGCGCCGCATTCGACCCATCGTGCAGTGGTCTCATGTTGCAAACGGCCGACGGTCTCCTGCGCGATGTTGGGAAGGCGTCATGCCGGCCGCGCCGATGGCAGTCGAAGGAATGGGCACCTTTCCGGAATGGGGCGGGGTTTTCCAGTGGACAATCCTAGAGTCACGAGCTATGAAATAACCGTGATGCAGCTTGGGCGCTGACTTTCACACTACGGCGGGGTGATGTCGCAGACATTGCCCCGCTTTGGTTTGGAGCGCGACCAGGCTGATACGTTCGGCCAGTACCACTGTTGCAAGGTCGTCCCGCAGTGTTGTGCCGGGCCGTGTCCCTTGCGGCGCGGTCGTCAAAAAAGCCCCGGAACAGTCGTGTCCCGGGGCTTTTTCACAGCGATGGCCTCAGGCTTAGTCGACGGCGACCAGCACGTTGGTGGCCTTGATCATGGCCTTCACCTTGGAACCGGCCTTCAGGCCCATGGCCTCGGCGGATTCTTTGGTGATGACGGACACGATCTCGATACCGCCGGCTTCGATCACGACTTCCGCATTGACCATACCGATGTGAACGGCCTTGACGGTGCCAGGAAGCAAGTTACGGGCGCTGACTTTCATGATGAGCCTCCAAAGGGTTGCAGTTTGGGGGAGACATTTCCACCTGACCCTTTCATAGCGCGCCTTGATTTTTTTGTCACCAGGGGGCGGGAAATTTTTGTGGCCTCGACTGCTTGCCGGGGCGTCGGGACGGCGATCGGGCGAGGGGCTGAAACGCTACTGCGCCGCAAGTGTGGGATTTTTCATGCCGATGGCGGCATAGAGAGCGGCCAGGGCGGTCTGGTAGTCGGTCAGGGCCTGGGTGAGGTCGGTCTCCGCCGTGCTGAGCCGGGACTGGGCATCCAGCACCTCGGTATTGGTGCCGACCTGTTCCTGGTAGCGGGCCACGGCCGCGCGGTAGCCCTCCCGGGCCGCCTCCACGGCCGTGCGGGCCACGGCGATGCGTTTGGCCGCGTCCTGGATGTTGAGGTAGGCCGTCTTGACCTCGACGCCGGCGTCCAGGCGGAGCGAGGCCAGATCGGCCTGCAACTTCTTCACGTTTTCCCGGGCGCCGCGGGTGGCGAAGATGGTGGAGCCCCAGTCCCAGGCGCGCAGCGTGGCCGACAGGGTGAGGCTGCGTTCCTCGGGGACGGTTCGGCCGGACAGGTCCTTGACCCGCAGATCGAGCTGGTTGCCTTTCCAGGTTTCGGTGGCCTGGGCCTGGACCTGGGGATAGAGCGGGCTGGCCGCGATCCTGACGCTCCGCTCGGCCATCTGCACGGATTTGAGGCCCATGGTCAGGTCGGGCCGTTGCCTGTAGGCCAGGGCCAGGCAGTCCTCCAGGCTTTTGGAGAAGGGGATGTAGGCGAGTTCGCCCACGTAGGCGGTTTCCTGGTCCAGGGGCAGGTTGAGCAGGCTGTTCAAGCGGGCGCTTTGGATGCGGACGGCGTTTTCGGCCGCGAGCAGGTTTTGTTCGGCCGTGGCCAGGTCGGCCTCGGCTTGGAGCATGTCCAAATGGGCCTTGATGCCCTCGTCGTAATAGGCCTGGGCCACCTTGTATTGCTGGGCCAACCGGATGACCGCGTCCTTGTCGCTGCGGGCGTTGGCCCGGGCCTGGAGCAGGGTCAGGAAGGCCTCTTGCACGGCCTTGACCAGGCTGAGTTCGGTCGAACGGATGTTGGCCGCGGCATAGTCCGCGTTCAGGGTCGCCTTTTGGTAGGTACTGAGCAGGTTGAAGCCCGTGAAAAGCGGCTGGGTGGCCTGGAGTTCCAGGCTGTAGGCGTTTTGCCAGCGGCCGGTGGTGCCGTGGGCGATGACGTTGCCCTGGGCCGTGGTCAGCGTTTTGGTGACGTGGCCCCGGGTGTCGGTGCGCTGGAAGGTATAGGCGACCGTGCCCACCGGGCCGAAGTTGGCCAGGGCTTGGCTGCGGGAGGCCGCCGTGCCGGTAAAGGCCGCCCGGACGGACTGCATTTGCGGATTGGCCGCCAGGGCGCGGGCCACGCAGTCGCCCAGGGCGTAGGACCGGCCGGCGGTGGACTGCACCGGCGCCACCGACGTCCCCGTGTCGCCGGCGGCGTTCGGGATGCCGGGAAGCCCGGGCGCTTCGGCGGCGTAGCGTTGCGCCACCCGGTCGGCGTCGTTGCCGGCCGCGGCCCGGCCGCCTGGTCCGAGCAGCAGGCCGAGGCTCAGCGCCACGGCGACCAGGCCGCGCCGTGGCCGAGGGACGGCCGTCCGCCGTCTGTTCGTCATCGTTTCCACTGCCATATCCGCTCCGGGTGCGGGGACCATGCCAGAATGCGGCCGGGTTGGACAGACCCTTGTCGGGGGCATGACGAGAGTGAAATTGTTGGGAAAGGTGCAATACTGTCGCCTTGATGCCCCGTTGTCCGCCGCTGTCGCCAAACCGTCACGCAACTGTCGAAGCGGCGCGGCCCCGAACGGGTCGGCATGGGGCAAGCTTCCCGGCGTCCGGCCGTGGGGTCGGGCCAAACCCGGGGGCTCCCCAATGTTAAGGACCATCATGCAGTTCACACCACGTTTCGAACAGCGTTTCATTCCGGTGGACGGGAAGCGGGAGCGGCGCTCCCTGCCCGAGTTCCTGCGCGGGCGGGCCAGAGCGGTGGTGGCCGGCCATGTGGGCTTGGGCGGGGCGCTTTTCGTCATGCTTTTCGAAATGCCCGATTTCACCTTGCTGCGCCGGCTGTTTCGCCCCGAGGTGACCGGCGGCATGGCCGAGGCCATGGAGCGGGAGCTGTCCCGGGCCGTGGAGGCCAGGCTGTCGGAGCTGCCCGTGTGCCTGGTGGAACGGCTGGAGCCGGGCCGGATGCTGGTGTTGGCCGGCGGCAACGCCGGGGCCCTGGAGGGACTGGAGCAGGCCTGCGCCGCCCTGCGCCTGGAGACCCGGGCCCGGATGCGGACCGAGGCCGTGCGCTTGACCGGCCAGGAGCCGGACATCCGTTCCGGGGCCGCCCCGGTCATCAGCCAGGGGCTGGCGGGGCTGGACCAGTCGTTGGCCGCCGCCCTGGCCGAGGCCTGCCGGGTGGCCCGCAGCGAGGGCAACGGCCGCTCGCCCATGCTGCGAGAATTCCGGGAAATCCTGGAGCTGGGACGCATCCGGGCCGTGTACCAGCCCATCGTCACCCTGCGCAGCGGCCAGATCTACGCCTTCGAGGCCTTGGCCCGGGGGCCGGTCGGCAGCGTGTTGGAAACCCCGGCCATGCTCTTTGACTTCGCCGAGGAGATCGGGACCATCTTCGCCCTGGAAAAGGTCTGCCGGGAGGCGGCCATCCGAGGCTTCGCCAGCCGCAACCGCTGCGGGCGGCTGTTTTGCAACGTCCATCCCCGCACCCTGCTCGATCCGGCCTTCACGCCGGGCGAGACCCGCCGGCTCCTCGACAAGTACGGCCTGGAGCCCCGGAACGTGGTGCTGGAGATTACCGAGCGCCATAGTGTCAAGGATTTCAATCTGTTCCACCGAACCCTCGACCACTACCGCAACGCCGGCTACGGCGTGGCCGTGGACGACGTGGGCACCGGCTATTCCGGGCTGACCACCATCGCCGAGATCCGGCCCGACATCATCAAGCTCGACATGTCGCTGGTGCGGGGCGTGGACGCCAATCCGGTCAAGCGCTCCATGATCGAGACCCTGCTCACCTTCGCCGACAAGGTGGGCTGCCGCATCGTGGCCGAAGGCATCGAGACCGAGGCCGAGCTGACCTGCCTGATGCGCCTGGGCGTGCATTACGGCCAGGGCTTTTTCCTGGGCCGACCGGAGGATCAGCCGGCGCCGCTGTCCGAGGCCGCCCTGGTGGTGCTGGCCGCCGGGGCCGAACGGGCGGCCGACGGCCTCAAGTGCGCCTCGCCCATCCACGATCTGGCCGAGCGGCCCGAGGTGGTGGACGCCGCCGCCACGGTGGGGGAGGTCAAACAGTACTTCGACACCCACGAGGCCTCGCACGCCGTGGCCGTGGTGCGCGAGGGCCGGCCCGAGGGCCTCATCATGAGCCAGCACCTCGACAAGCTGTTGAGCTCCCAGTACGGGCTGTCGCTGTTCATGCGGCGCGAGGTCACCCACATCATGGACACCTCGCCCCTGGCCGTGGAGTGGGACACGCCGGTGGAAGTGGCCGCCCAGGCGGCCATGGCCCGGGAGCGGGACAAGCTCTACGATCCGCTGCTCATAACCTGCCGGGGCCGGCTCTCCGGCATGGTCTCGGTGCAGAAGATCCTGGACGCCCTGGCCTGTGTGCAGGTGGAGATGGCCAAGGGGGCCAATCCGCTGACCGGCCTTCCCGGCAACGTGGCCATCGAACGCGAGATCGCCCGGCGCGAGGCCGGCCGCATCCGCACCTGCCTGGTCTATGTCGACCTCGACAACTTCAAGGTCTTTAACGACGTCTACGGCTTCAAGGACGGCGACAAGGCCATTCTGCTGACCGCCCGGGTGCTGGGCGACGCCCTGTCCGGGCACGGCTGCCCGGACGATTTTTTGGGCCATGTCGGCGGTGACGACTTCGTGCTGCTGTGCCGCGGCGAGTCCGTGGACCAGGTGTGCGGGACCGCCATCGAAGCCTTTGCCGCCGCCTCGCCGGCCCTGTTTTGCGCCGAGGACCAGGCCCGGGGCTATATCGAGGGCCAGGGCCGCGACGGCCGGGTGGGGCGGTTCGACCTGCTCACCGTCTCCATGGGCATCATCGAGTGCGCCTTCGCCGTGCCCGTGACCATGGACGAGCTGGGCGCCCGGGCGGCGGCGGTCAAGAAATTCGCCAAGTCCACGGCCGGCAATTCCTGCGTGCGCGACCGGCGGGCACCCCTGGGCTTGGCCGAGGCGGCCGCCGCCGGCGAACGGTGACGGCCGCCAACACCTTGCTTTTGGACGTGAATACGGTCAAGGTAGCGCGGTTTTGCTCCGGGAGATACGCCCTATGGCTCAGCCTATGATCGTTATTCGCGGCCTGAAAAAGGCCTTCCAGGGACAGGAAATCCTGTGCGGGGTGGATATGACCGTCCCCGAGGGGATCATCACCGCCGTCATCGGAAAATCCGGCGAGGGCAAGAGCGTCCTGCTCAAGCACATCATCGGCCTGCTCACCCAGGACGCCGGTGACATCCTTTTCCAGGGCGAGGCCCTGTCGGCCATGAGCCGGTCCGAACGCCAGGCCTTCCGCCGCCATTGCAGCTACATGTTCCAGAACATGGCCCTGTTCGATTCCATGACCGTCTTCGACAACATCGCCCTGCCGTTGCGGGAGACCGAGCGGCTGCCCGAGCCCCAGGTGGCCAAGCGGGTCAAGGAATTGTGCGAACGGCTGGAGCTGAGCGGCGTGCTCGGCAAATACTCCTCGCAGATTTCCGGCGGCATGCAGAAGCGGGTGGCCCTGGCCCGGGCCCTGGTCAACGAGCCGAAGCTTGTCCTGTTCGATGAGCCCACCACCGGCCTCGACCCCATCCGCAAGGCCTCGGTGCTGTCCTTGATCGACCAGTCCCGGCGCCAGTTCGGCTTTACCGCCCTGCTGGTCAGCCACGATATCCCGGATATCTTCGGCATCGTCGGCCATGTGGCCATGCTCGACGGCGGCCGCATCGTCTTCGAGGGGACGCCGGCGGAAATTGTCGCCTCCACCGATCCCCTGGTGCGGCATTTTCTGGCCGGCGAACCCGAAGCCGACCCCGATCTGGCACATTCCTGATTGCCCAGCGCAAGGAGACTCCCATGCGTATCGTTTCCGTCCGGTTGCGGTCGCTGGTGGCGGCCTTCGCCATTGCCTGCGTCGCGTTCGCCACGTCGGTCCCGGCCGCCGACCTCTCCCAGGTCGCGCCGGTCGATCTTTTTCAGGTGTCCACCATCGCGGCCCTGTCGGCCGGCCTGTACCAGGGGGAAATGCGTCTGGCCGACGTGGCCCGCCACGGCGATTTCGGCCTGGGCACCCTGGACGGGCTGGACGGGGAAATGATCGTTTTGGACGGCGTCTTCTACCACGCCAAGAGCGACGGCACGGTGCTGGTGGCCCCGGATGCGGCCAAGACGCCCTTCGCCCAGGTGGTCTTCTTCCAGGGCAACCTGGATTTCGGCCCGGTGGACGGATTGGACCTGGCCGGACTCAAGGCCGCCCTGACCGCCCAACTGCCCGATCCGTCGCGGTTCTACGCCGCCCGGGTGGAGGGGACCTTCGCCAGCCTGACCGCCCGCAGCGCCCCGGCCCCGAAAAAGCCCTGGCCGCCCCTGGCCGAGGCCCTCAAGACCCAGTCCCTTTTCCCCATGACGCAGGTGGCCGGCACCATGATCGGCATCTATTCTCCGGCCTCGGTGCCGGGATTGGCGCCGGCCGGCTGGCACTTCCACTTCCTCTCCGCCGACCGCCGGCATGGCGGCCATGTCCTCAAGGCCCAGGTCGCCAAGGCCGTGGCCAAGGGCGACATCGTGAAGGTGCTGACGGTCAGCTATCCGGATGAGGCCCTGCCGCGCCGGGGTACCGCGCCGCTGCCGGCCGGCGCCGAATAGCCGCCGCCGGATCGGTGCGGGGGACGTGCCGCCGGCAGCGTTTGCGGCGGGCGCCTGCGGGCGAAGCCGGGAGTTCTACAGATTGTCGACGTTGCGCTCGAAGACCCGCATTTCGTTGATGACGAGGTTGCCGAGCGAGCGGATGGCCGTGTCCTCCTGGGCTTCGACCAGGTCGGACAGGAGCTTGATGTCCTGGGGCAGGGAGAGGGCGTATTGCCGCTTGACGTCGCGGATGCGGTCCAGGGAATAGACGCGGTCCCGCTTGGCCGTCATGTGTTCCTGGATGTCGACCAGGCGGGCGACCAGCGCGGCCTTTTCGGCGTAGATGGCGGAAATCGAGGAGAGATTGTTGAGAACGTGCTTTCCCTCGGGTTGGTCTGCCTTGAAGTAGAGCTCGGCGGCCTTGGCGGCGTAATCGTGGAAATGGTCGGAGCTGGCCTGAAAATGCTTGGCCGCGGCCAGGACCGGCGACGCGGCCAGAAGGAGGGTCAAGCAGAAGGCGCAGGGTGCTGCGAGTGTATTGCGCATGTTGCCTCCGCAAGTTGTGCCACCGGGGAGATCCCCGCATGACGGCAAGCGCCACATACCAGTTTTGGCCCAGGCGTCAAGGTTGGCCCGGCGCGGCGCTTTTGGGGAACCCCCCGCAAATGCTTCCTGTTTCGCGGCCTTGCGGCAACGGCCCAGGCGGCGGGCGCCCTGCCTAGGGGATTGACTTTTAGGCGCTTTCTTATAGGTAGGCGCGAGCATTTATTCCGACCCCCCTTTTTCGTATCGCCGTGGTGGGCATCCCATGAAAAAAAACCGTGTTTTCACCTTCCTGGTGTTTTTGGTCCTGTTGTCGTCGGTCGGCGCCCGTCCCGGGCAGGCCGGCATGGTCACCTTCGTTTTCGATGACGGGCTTTCCAGCGTGTACCAGTACGCGTTCCCCGTGCTCGCCCAATACGGTTTCCCGGCCACGGTGGGCATCATCGCCAGCCGGGTGGGGACCGGCGATCCCGACTTCATGGACGTCCGGGACATCCGCACCCTGGAAAAGGCGGGCTGGGAGGTGGCCTCCCACAGCCTGACCCACAAGCGCCCCGTGGACATCCCCCGGCGCTACTCCCAGGAGAACTGCCTGAGCCTGCGCCCGGTGGAGGGGCAGCGGGGGCTGTTCGAGGGCAAGTACCACTATGAGATTCTGGCCGGACTGGTCGAGCACGGCCGGCTGTTGCACGAGCGGTCGAGCAGCCGGCAGGTGCGCCGGGAGGCCGGGTCCTATTATTTCGACGGGCTGATCGGCGAGCTGATCGTCCATCCCTACGATGCGGACAGTGTCACCCATAACGACATCCGGGCCATTTCCTACGAGCGCGAGCTGGAGGAATCCAAGAAGCTGCTCACGGACATGGGCTTCCACATCACCACCTACATCACCCCGCACAACTACTGGACCCCGGAGATGAGCGCCCTGTCCCACCGCTTTTACGCCCAGGTGGCCGACGGCGGCGACGACTGCAACCGCCGGGGCCAGACCGACCGCTATTGGCTCAAGCGCTTTACCATCCATTCGAACGACACGGCCGCCGACGTCATCGGCCTGGTCAAGCAGCACGCCATCGCCGAGGACGGCTGGGTCATCTTCTGCATGCACGGCATCGGCTCCGAGCTCGGCTGGGAGCCCTGGTCCGTGGAGCGGCTGGCCGAATTGTGCGCCTTCCTCAAGCGCAAGGCCGTGCCGGTGGTGACCGTGGAGAAGGGCGTCAAACGCTGGCTGGCGCCGAAACAGCAGGCCGGCATCTAGGGGTATGGGTATGCAACGCGCTCGTCGGATCGTGGTGGCCGGCTTCGCCGTGGGCTTTCCCCTCGGCGGGCAGGTTTGGATGATGCTGCATTTTTTGGCCGGCCTGGCCCGGCTCGGCCATGAAGTCCTGTTTCTGGAGGATACCTCGGACTGGGCCTATCCCTTCGACCCGGTGCTCGGCTATCCGACGTCCGATTCCACCCGGGGCCGGGCCATCTTGGACACGCTGCTGCGCCAGCACGGCCTGGCCGGCCGTTGGGCCTACGTCAGCCAGATCGAGAACCGGGTCTTCGGCATGGACCGGCAGGACCTGGACCGCTATCTGGCCAGCGCGGACTTCTTGCTCAACATCTCCGGCGTGCTGCCCCTGAAGGAGGAATACCTCCAGGCCCCGGTCAAGGCCGTCATCGACACCGATCCGGTCTTCACCCAGGTCAAGGTGGCCAAGGATGCCTGGACCAAGGACTATTTCGGGGCGCACGACGTCTGCTTCACCTACGGCGTCAACATCCCGGGCGGCACCACTGGGCTGCCGCTGGCCGACATCGACTGGAAGCCGCTGCTGCCGCCGGTGGTGCTCGATTTCTGGCCCCCCGGCCGGGGCGCGGGCACCGGCTTCACCACCATAGGCACTTGGGAGGCCCAGGACCGGGACGTCGAGGTGAACGGCAAAAAGCTCTCCTGGCGCAAGAACATCAAATATGAGGCCATGATCGACCTGCCGTCCCGCGTCCCCGACGCCCGGCTGGAGCTGACCATGAGTGGCATGAAGGACGCCGTGGACCGCTACGCCGCCGCCGGCTGGCTGGTGCGCGACGCCTTGGAGGTCTCCCGCGATCCCGTGACCTACCAGGAGTACATCCGGGGCTCCATGGCCGAGTTCACCATCGCCAAGGACCAGAACGTGGTGCTCAAAAGCGGCTGGTTTTCCGACCGTACGGCCAGTTACCTGGCGGCCGGCCGGCCGGCGGTGATCGAGGACACGGGCTTCGGGACCTATCTGCCGGTGGGGGAGGGGCTGTTCCCCTTCGTCGACGCCGACGGGGCCGTGGCGGGCATCGAGACCGTGCTGGCCGATCCGGCGGCGGCCGGCCGAGCCGCCCGGGCCATCGCCGAGGCCCATTTCGACAGCGACAAGGTCCTGGGCGGCCTGCTGCGGGAGTGCGGTCTGGACTAGTCCGGCCCTTCCCCCCATCGACGTTTTCCGGCAACGGCCTGCGGTCGTTGCCGGTTTTTTTTGTCCCGTCGCCGCCGGCCGTTCCGGCATGGCATTTGCCTGATCCTCCACAGGGAGCGTTTCGCCCGGCAAAATTTTCCGCCCCCAGGAGGTATGGACATGAGCGTCCAATCCATCAGTTCCAGCGTGGGTAGCACCGACTGGTTGCAGACCCTGCTGGCCATGTACGGGCAGACGGACGGCAGCACCACGGATTCGACCATGAAGACGCTGCGTTCCCTGAACAGCGATTCGTCCGGGACGACGGCGGCAACTTCTGCCGATGCCTCCAGCGACGCCTCGACCAGCTCCGTCGGCAGTTTCAACAGCATCCTGTCGGCCCTGCTCGCCGGTGACGGCAACGTGGCCTATGACATGGAGACCGGTTCCCTGACCGCCCTGGATGCGGAAGGGAACGCCGGACAGGCCGCCAACCAGCTCACCACCAGCGAGACGGAAACCAAGAACAGCGACGGCAGCACCACCAACAAGTCCACCACCACCGACGCCGACGGCAATGTGGTGTCCACGTCCACCACGGTGACCCAGACCGACGGTTCCTACACCTCGACCCGCACCATCACCGGCCCGGACGGCAAGAGCCTGACCCGCACCGTCACCGGCGAAAATACCGACGAAGGCTTCCAGGTGTCGAGCACCCTGACCGACGGCAACGGCAACGTCTGGGAGACCACCTCGTCCCTGACCGCCGCCGATGGCACCACCACCAGCACCATCTCCCAGTATGCGGCCAACGGGGATACGAGCACCACGACGAGCAGCTACGACGCCTCCGGCGAGCTGCTTTCGGCCACCACGTCCTATAGCAGCTCTTCGGCCAGTCAGGCCCAGGCCGGCGCCGCGGCCGCCTCCACGACCACCGCCGCGGCCGCCAGCGATTCCACCTCCTCGTCCTCCGCGACCTCGGGAGCATCCGGCGGGGGCGGCGGCTCGTCGTCCAGCGACAACGATGACACCACCACGACCGTCAGCCTGACCTTTACGGATAAGGGCATTGAGGAAACCACCACGGTGACGGATGCCGACGGCAATATCGTCAGCCAGAGCACCAAGATGATCGCCAGCTCCAGCGGCTCCGGTCTGATGGATTCGACGGCCGCCAGCGTGGCGGACGACGTCGACTCGCAGCTCCTCAACAATCGTGGGGTGGGGCAGCGTTCGTCGAGCACCGTCGCCGGAACGGACGGCACCGACGCTACCGGGACGGGAAGCCTGGTCAGCACCATCGCCGCCCAGTTGGGGCTCAACCAGTACGCCCTGCAATCCAATATGTTGGATTCCTTGATGGAAGGAAACGGATTGTCCATGGTCGCCTGACCGGGACCGGACCATGGGGGCGGCAACGAAACGAGCAGGGCGGTCCCTAAGGGGGCCGCCCTTTTTCGCAGGGTGCGGGGCGGGCCGTACGGCCCGGGGTCAGAATTTGTTCCAGGCCTTGGTGACGGCCGTCTTGACGTCGGTCAGGGCGTTTTCGAAGCCGCCCCGGAGTTCGGACAGGGCGTCGCCGCTGCCCTTGCGCAGCAGGGTCAGCTTGTAGCGGGCGGTTTCGTATTTTTCGAGCAGCCGCTGGAGGTCGCCGGCGTAGTGGTCCAGGACTTGCGGCCCCTTGGCCGCGGCCGCCGCCTTGAGCGATTCGATTCTTTCCTTGATGTACGCAAGCTGGGTATCGAAGTTGCCGGCGGATCGTTCCTTGTCATCCATCGTAAGAACCTCCCGAGCCCAGGATTTGGCGCGAATTTTTTCCCGGACTCGAAAATACGGAAAGCGCCGGCCGGGAGCAATCGAAAACGAAAAAGTTTATCTTCCCACTGTTGCAAGCCCGAAACGCTTTTGCTAAAAAACCATGAACGGGCTCCCCCAGGGAGCCGCCCAGGGGGAACCCCGGGAATGGTGCCGGGGCGGGACATGGCACCGTCCCCCGTGTGGAGCCGCACGGGGATGGGCCGGCAAAAGGGCCGCCCGCGGTAACAACGCGCAACGATCGAGTACGTAAGGAGGAAGAGCATGAACGCTCCCATGAAGAAGATCCTGGTGCTGGCCATGGCGGTTTGCATCGGGCTGGCCGCGCTGCCGGCGCGGTCCTGGGCTATTGGCGAGGCCGGAACCTTCGTGGTTCAGCCGGAATTCGGCTTCTACGGCGTGAGCCAGAAGCCGATGAATTCGTTCATCACCTTTGGTGGCAGCGGCCACTACTTCGTGATGGACGGCCTGTCCATCGGCGTTGAGGGCTTGGCCTATTCGTTCAATCAGAGCAGCCATTACGGGAACCATGATTATTCGTCCAATCCGTGGGGCTTCGGCTTCAACGGCTTGGTCCGGTTCTACCCGGTGCACACCAGCACCATGGGCTTCTACATCGGCTCCGGTATCGGTGGTCTGTTCACCGGTGAGGAGGTCCCGTACCGCACCGGCTGGCATAAGAAGGGCGAGAGCTCCAATCTGACCGTGCCGGTCGACCTGGGCTTCATCTTCAACGTGACCGACAACATCGGCTTCGAAGTGGCCGGCCGCTACGAGCGCATCGGCTTCACCGATCGCGGCATGGACAGCTGGGGCGGTCACGCCAGCATTCGTTTCTCGTTCTAGGCTGACAAACCCGATCAAGTACGATACAGCTACGGTCCTCCCGCCCACACCGGGCGGGAGGACTTATTTTTCCTCGGGAGTCTCCATCCCGCTTGACAGGGCTATTTGATCGGGCTATAAGCCTCGGTCTTTGCCATACATTACGATTTTCTCGAATACGGAGACGGCTATGCCCACGATTAACCAACTTATCCGCCAGGAGCGGGCCCAGGTGGCCAAACGGCGCAAGACGCCCGCTCTGCAGGCCTGCCCCCAGCGTCGGGGCGTGTGCACCCGCGTGTACACCACCACCCCTAAAAAGCCGAACTCGGCCTTGCGGAAGGTCGCCCGTGTGCGCCTGACCAACGGCATCGAAGTGACGTCGTATATTCCGGGCGAGGGCCACAACCTCCAGGAACACTCTGTTGTCATGATCCGGGGCGGCCGTGTGAAAGACCTTCCCGGCGTCCGGTACCATATCATCCGCGGCACGCTCGATACCGCCGGCGTGTCCGATCGTCGCCAGGGCCGTTCCAAGTACGGCTCCAAGCGGCCCAAGTAAAAAGCTCGGAACAAGGAGTGAACGCGTATGCCGCGTAAGGGTCCTGTTTCTAAACGCTCGGTCCTGCCCGATCCCAAGTTCGGCAGCCATCTGGTGACCAAGTTCATCAATCGGCTCATGCACGACGGGAAGCGGGGCGTTGCCGAGGGTATTTTCTACCTGGCCGTGGACTCGCTGGCCGAGAAGTCCGGCGAGGATCCCTTGAAGGCCTTCGAGAAGGCCATCGCCAACGTCAAACCCCATATGGAAGTCAAGCCCCGCCGGGTCGGTGGCGCCACCTATCAGGTGCCCATCGAAGTGCGGCCCGAACGGCAGGTTTCCCTGGCCTTGCGCTGGCTGGTGAACAATGCCCGGTCTCGGGGTGAGAAGGGTATGGTGGACAAGCTGTCGGGCGAGCTGCTCGACGCCTATCATAATCGCGGCGGCGCCGTGAAAAAGAAAGAGGATACGCACCGCATGGCCGACGCCAACAAGGCGTTCGCGCACTACCGGTGGTAGTCGTACAAGGAATATCAACGTGTCTCTGACTACTCCCATAGAGCGGCAACGCAATATCGGCATCATGGCCCACATCGATGCCGGTAAGACGACGACCACCGAGCGTATATTGTATTATACCGGGGTGTCGCACAAAATTGGTGAAGTGCATGATGGCCAGGCCACCATGGACTTCATGGTTCAGGAACAGGAACGCGGCATTACCATTACCTCCGCTGCCACCACCTGCTTCTGGCGTGACCACCGCATCAATATCATCGATACTCCGGGTCACGTGGATTTCACCATGGAGGTGGAGCGCTCCCTGCGTGTCCTCGACGGTGCGATTGCCGTGTTCGATGCCGTGTCCGGGGTCGAACCTCAGTCCGAGACCGTGTGGCGCCAGGCCGAACGGTATCACGTCCCCCGCATGAGCTTCGTCAACAAGATGGACCGGGTGGGCGCGGATTTCTTCCGTTGTGTGGACATGATCCGCGAGCGATTGGGCGCCAAGCCCGTGCCGGTGCAGATTCCCATTGGCTCCGAGGAAAATTTCCAGGGCGTGGTGGACCTGATTCATGGCAGGGCCCTGTATTTCGATACCGAGAGCCTTGGTCGCCATTTTGACGTCCGGGACATTCCGCCCGAGTTGCAGAAGCGCTACGAGGAACTGCACCACGAGATGGTCGAGGCCATCGCCGAAGAGGACGAGGTCCTGATGGACAAGTACCTCGGCGGCGAGGAGCTGACGCCGGAGGAACTGATTGCCGGCATCCGCAAGGCCACCATCAACCAGACCCTCTGCCCGGTGCTGTGCGGTTCGGCCTTCAAGAACAAGGGCGTGCAGCCCCTGCTCGACGCCGTGGTGGATTTCCTGCCGTCTCCGGTGGACATCCCGCCGATGGTCGGCCACGATCCGAATCATTCCGAGGTCGAGGTCGTCTGCGAGTGCGATCCGGAGAAGCCGTTGGCCGCCTTGGCCTTCAAGCTGATGAGCGACCCGTTCATCGGGCACCTGACCTTCCTGCGCCTCTATTCCGGGCGCATCGAGTCGGGTATGACCCTGCTCAACGCCAACACCGGCAAACGGGAACGCATCGGCCGTCTGCTCAAGATGCACGCCAACAAGCGTGAGGAGATCAAGGAGGCGGACGCCGGCGACATCGTGGCCGCCGTGGGCCTCAAGATCACCTCTACCGGCGATACGCTGTGTTCGGAAGATCGCCCCGTGGCCCTGGAGTCGCTCGATATTCCCGATCCGGTCATCGAGGTGGCCATCGAGCCCAAGACCAAGGCCGATCGCGACACCCTGTCCCAGGCTCTGGGCAAGCTGGCCAAGGAGGATCCCTCCTTCCGCGTCAAGTCCGACGAGGAATCCGGCCAGACCCTGATCGCCGGCATGGGCGAGCTGCATCTGGAAATTATCGTCGACCGGCTCATGCGGGAATTCGGCGTCAACGCCAATGTGGGTGCGCCCCAGGTCGCCTACCGCGAGACCATCACCAAGCCGATCAAGAACGATTTCCGCTATGTCAAGCAGACCGGCGGTCGCGGTCAGTACGGCCACGTGGTCCTGGAGATCGAGCCCAAGGAAGATGGCGGCTACGAATTCATCAATGACATCGTGGGCGGCGTCATTCCCAAGGAATACATCCCGGCGGTTGACAAAGGTATTCGGAACGCCATGAAGGGCGGGGTGATCGCCGGCTATCCGCTGGTCGACATCCGGGCCAGGCTGGTGTTCGGTTCCTACCACGAGGTGGACTCCTCGGAGCAGGCCTTTTTCATCTGCGCCTCCCAGTGCTTCAAGGAAGCGGTGCAGAAGGCCGGTCCGGTGCTGCTCGAGCCCATCATGGCCGTGGAAGTGGTGACGCCCGAGGAATACATGGGTGACGTCATGGGCGATTTGAACGGCCGCCGCGGTCGCATCGCCAAAATGGATTCCCGGGCCAATGCCCAGATCATCACCGCCCATGTGCCGCTTTCCTCCATGTTCGGCTATGCCACGGATCTGCGCTCCAGGTCTCAGGGCCGGGCGACGTTCACCATGCAATTCAATCATTATGAAAAAGTCCCGGCCCAGTTGGCCGAGGAAATCTGCAAACGGAAATAGCGCCCGGAACTGATCGGGCGAGGGCGTCAAAACGAAGACCCGCAAGCGCGGAAGTTCCAGGGGGACCATATGGGCAAGGCGAAATTTGAGCGGACCAAGCCGCATGTAAACATCGGCACCATCGGCCACATCGACCACGGCAAGACCACGCTGACCGCGGCCATCACACGTTTGGCCCACATGAAGGGTTTCGGCGAGTACGTTCCCTTCGACCAGATCGACAAGGCTCCTGAAGAGAAGGAACGCGGCATCACCATTGCCACGGCCCACGTCGAATATCAGACCGAGAAGCGCCACTACGCCCACGTGGACTGCCCGGGCCACGCCGACTACATCAAGAACATGATCACCGGCGCCGCCCAGATGGATGGCGCTATCCTGGTGGTGGCCGCGACCGACGGTCCCATGCCCCAGACCCGTGAGCACATTCTGCTGGCGCGTCAGGTCGGTGTGCCTCAGCTGGTCGTGTTCATGAACAAGGTCGACCTGGTGGACGATCCGGAACTGCTGGAGCTGGTCGAACTGGAAGTGCGCGAGCTGCTGTCCAAGTATGGCTTCCCGGGCGACGAGATCCCCATCATCAAGGGTTCGGCCCTGAAGGCGCTGGAGGCCCCGGATGCCAACAGCCCGGACGCCGCGCCGATTTTCGAGCTGCTGCAGGCCTGTGACGACTATATCCCCGAGCCCAAGCGGGATATCGAGAAGCCGTTCCTGATGCCCATTGAAGACGTGTTCTCCATCTCCGGCCGCGGTACCGTGGTGACCGGCCGTGTCGAGCGCGGCGTCATCACCGTGGGCGACGAAGTGGCCATCGTGGGCATCCACGACACCATCAAGTCGACCTGCACGGGCGTCGAGATGTTCCGCAAGGTGCTGGATCAGGGCCAGGCCGGCGACAACGTGGGCGTGCTGCTGCGCGGCGTGAAGCGCGACGATGTGGAGCGCGGCCAGGTGTTGGCCAAGCCGGGTTCCATCACCCCGCACAAGAAGTTCAAGGCCGAGGTGTACGTCCTGACCAAGGAAGAGGGCGGCCGGCATACGCCGTTTTTCACCGGCTATCGCCCACAGTTCTACTTCCGGACCACGGATATCACCGGTGTGGTTTCCCTGGCTGAGGGTGTGGAAATGGTCATGCCCGGCGACAACGCCACCTTCGGTGTGGAGCTGATCGCCCCCATCGCCATGGAAAAGGGCCTTCGGTTTGCCATTCGTGAAGGCGGCCGTACTGTCGGCGCCGGTGTGGTGTCGGAGATAGTGGAGTAACTAACATGGTTTCCATGCAAAACGATCGTATTCGAATCAAGCTGAAAGCGTACGACTACCGCATTCTCGATAAGGCGGTGGCTGAGATCGTGGATACCGCTCGCAACACCGGGGCCGGCGTGGCCGGGCCCATTCCGTTGCCCACGGATATTCACAAGGTGACGGTCAACCGCTCCGTGCACGTGGACAAGAAGTCCCGTGAGCAATTCGAGATGCGGGTTCATAAACGGCTTCTGGACATTATGGAGCCCACGCAGCAGACCGTGGACGCGCTCGGGAAACTGAGCCTGCCCGCCGGCGTTGACGTGGAAATCAGGCTCTAAGGAAGGGTGGTCATGACTGCCACGCTCGGAATACTTGGCCGCAAACTGGGCATGACCCGGATTTTCGGCGACGATGGTTCGGTCATCCCGGTCACGGTCATTGAGGCCGGTCCTTGCCCCGTGACCCAGGTCAAGACCGCTGAGAAGGACGGCTATCACGCCATGCAGCTCGGGTTCGACCAGATCCCCGAACGCAAGGTGACCAAGCCCGCCAAAGGCCATATGGACAAGGCTGGCCGCGGCTACTTTCGCTGCTTACGCGAAATCCGCCTCGACGCCCCGTCGGCCTTCGAACAGGGCATGGACGTGACCGTGGATATTTTCGCTGCCGGCGAGACGGTCAAAGTCACCGGCACGTCGATCGGTAAAGGTTTTGCCGGCGTCATGAAGCGCTGGAACTTTTCCGGTCTTCGCAAGACCCACGGTACCGAAAAGGCGCACCGCTCCGGCGGTTCCATCGGTAACAACACCGAACCGGGCAAGGTCATGAAGGGCAAGCGGATGGCTGGCCACATGGGCGCGCGCACCGTTACCACGGTGGGCCTCAAGGTGGTGGACGTCCGGCCCGAAATGAACCTGATCCTGGTCAAGGGGCAGGTGCCCGGACCGCGCAACGGCGTGGTTATGGTGCGCAAGCAGGGATAACGGGATATCACCATGGCAAACGTGAAACTGTATGACCAGGCGAAACAGGAGATCGGTACGGTCGACCTGTCCCCCGAGGTCTTTGAAGTCGAAGTGCAGCCCGAATTGCTGCACCTGGTGGTCCGGGCTCAGCTGGCCGCCAAGCGCGCCGGCACCCATAGCGTCAAGACCCGCAGCACTGTCAGCGGCGGCGGCCGCAAGCCCTGGCGCCAGAAGGGCACCGGTCGGGCTCGCGCCGGCTCTACCCGCTCCCCCATTTGGCGGGGCGGCGCTGTCGTGCACGGTCCGGAACCCCGGGACTATACCTTCAAGGTCAACCGCAAGGTGCGCCAGCTGGCGTTGCGTATGGCCCTGTCGAGCAAAGTCGTCGCCGACGCCCTGGTCCTGGTGGACACTTTGTCCGTGCCCGAGATCAAGACCAAGCACATGGTCAAGGTCGCCACGGATTTTGATTTGAAAAAAGCCTTGATTGTTTTGCCCCAAACGGATAACAATCTCGAGCTTTCCGCCAGGAATCTTCCCGGCATCAAGGTGGTGCGGGAAGACATGCTCAATGTGTACGACGTGCTGCGGCACGACCAGCTGGTCATGCTGAAGGACGCGGCCCTTAGGGTTCAGGAGAGGCTCGGTCATGGAGTACGCTAACATTCTGCTGCGGCCGCTGGTTTCCGAAAAGGCTACCCAGATCAAGGAAGCCGCCAACCAGGTGGTCTTTTTTGTCCGCCCCGATGCGAACAAGATCGAGATCGCCCGAGCGGTGGAAAAGGCTTTTTCGGTGACGGTCGAGGGCGTGCGTGTGGTCAAGCGTCGGCCTCTGGCCCGCACCCGCATGGGGAAGGTGACCGGACGGCTGCCCGGTTACAAAAAGGCGTATGTGACCCTGGCCAAGGGCGATAAAATCGAGTTCTTCGAAGGGGTGTAGACATGTCCATCCGTAAGCTCAAACCCACCTCGGCGGGGCGTCGGTTCCAGACCGTCTCCACCTTTGAGGAGGTCACCCGGAGCGCACCCGAGAAGTCTCTGGTCGAGGGCCTGCCCCATGCCTCGGGCCGCAACTGCTACGGGCGCGTGACGTCCCGGCGTCGCGGTGGCGCCAACAAGCGCCTGTACCGGGTCATCGATTTCAAGCGCGACAAGGTCGGCGTGCCGGCCAAGGTCTTCTCCGTGGAGTATGACCCGAACCGGAGCGCGCGCATCGCGCTGCTGCATTATGCCGACGGCGAGAAGCGCTACATCCTGGCTCCGCTGGGGATCGCCGTGGGCGATCAGGTGCTGGCCGGCGAAACGGCTGACATCAAGCCGGGCAACGCGCTGCCGCTGAAGAAGATTCCCGTCGGCACGCTGCTGCACAACATCGAGCTGCAGCCTGGCCGCGGCGGTCAGATCTGCCGGGCGGCCGGAACCTATGCCCAGCTCGTCGCCAAGGAGGGCAAGTACGCCCTGCTGCGCCTGCCTTCGGGTGAAGTGCGCAATATCTTGGCGACATGTCTGGCTTCGGTCGGCCAGGTCGGCAATGTGATGCATGAGAACGTCTCCATCGGCAAGGCCGGGCGTAACCGTTGGCTTGGCAACCGCCCCAAGGTTCGCGGCGTGGCCATGAACCCGGTGGACCATCCGTTGGGCGGTGGTGAAGGCAAGAGCTCGGGCGGTCGTCATCCGGTGACCCCGTGGGGTAAGCCGACCAAGGGCTTCAAGACCCGTAACAGGAAAAAGGCCTCGTCCAAGCTCATTGTGAAGCGGCGCGGACAAAAGTAAGAGGAAACGACTATGCCTCGGTCTCTGAAAAAAGGTCCGTTCGTGGACGGGCATCTGGAAAAGAAGGTCCTGTACGCCGTGGAGAACAAGGATCGGCGGGTTATCAAAACCTGGTCCCGTCGCTCCATGGTCCTGCCGGAAATGGTGGGGCTGACGTTCGCCGTGCACAATGGCAAGAAATTCATTCCGGTCTTTGTTTCCGAGAACATGGTCGGCCACAAGCTCGGTGAATTCGCCCCCACGCGGACCTTCCACGGCCATGCCGCGGATAAGAAAAGCAAAGTGAAAAAGTAAGCGGGGACACCCCCTTCGGGACTACGCCATGGAAGCCAAAGCCAAAGCCAAATTTATCCGCGTGTCGCCACAAAAGGCGAGGCTCGTTGCCGCCAATATCCTTGGCCGCCCGGTCGAGGATGCCTTGAATATTCTGAAGTTCACGCCGAAAAAATCGGCCAAGCTCATCGGCAAGGTACTGCACTCTGCCGTGGCTAATGCCGAGCAGATCGCCGGTGTGGACATTGATAACCTCACGGTCAAGCAGGTGGTCATCAATCCTGGGCCGACCTGGAAGCGCATCATGACGCGTTCCATGGGGCGAGCCTTCCGGATCATCAAGCGCACAAGCCATATCACCGTTGTCGTGGCCGAGAACGAGGAGTGATGCAATGGGCCAGAAAGTACATCCTTACGGGTTTCGGCTCGGGTACAACAAGAATTGGCTGTCCCGCTGGTTTTCCAAGAAGGACTATCCGGCGTTCGTTTACGAGGACAACACCATTCGGAAGTTCGTCAAGAAGAACTTGTACCACGCCGGTATTTCCAAGATTGAGATCGAACGGGCCGGAGGCAAGATCCGCCTGATCATTCACACCGCCCGCCCGGGTATCGTCATCGGCCGCAAGGGCACGGAGATCGAGAAGGTGCGCGGCGATTTGAAGCGGCGTTTCGGCCATGAATTCACGGTCGAGGTCAACGAGATCCGCCGCCCCGAAACCGACGCCCAGCTGGTGGCCGAGAACATCGCCCTGCAGCTCGAACGCCGGGTGGCCTTCCGCCGGGCCATGAAGCGGACGGTGGGACTTTCCCGCAAGTTCGGCGCCGAAGGCATCAAGGTGTCGTGCGCCGGCCGGCTGGCCGGAGCGGAAATCGCCCGTTCCGAATGGTATCGTGACGGTCGGGTGCCCCTGCAGACCCTGCGCGCCGACATCGACTACGGTTATGCCGTGGCCCGGACCACCTATGGCGTCATCGGGGTCAAGGTCTGGATTTTCAAGGGCGAGATTTTGGATCAAGAGGTGGAAGCGTAATGCTGGCTCCGAACAAAACCAAATATCGCAAGATGCAGAAAGGCCGCCTGCGCGGTCCGGCCAATAGGGGTACCGCCATCGATTTCGGTGACATCGGTATCAAGGCCCTGGAACACGGCAAGCTGACCAGTCAGCAGATCGAGGCCGCCCGTGTGGCCATCATGCGGCACATCAAGCGTGGCGGTAAGGTCTGGATCCGCATCTTCCCCGATCGGGTCATCACGTCCAAGCCGGCCGAAGTGCGTCAAGGGAAAGGAAAAGGCGCGCCGAGCGGTTGGTATGCTGCGGTGAAGCCCGGCCGGATGCTCTACGAGATCAAGGGCGTGGACATGGTCACGGCCACGGAAGCCCTGACCCGGGCCATGCACAAGCTGCCTATCAAGACTAAGATTGTGGCCAAGGAGATCGTCTAGCCATGAAGACCGCCGAACTGCGCGAACTGGACGCCGAAGCCCTGGCCAAGAAACTGGGCGAGTCCCGTGAGGAGCTTTTCAAGCTGCGCTTTCAGCACGCGACGGCCCAGCTGGAAAAAACGCATCGGTTGCGCCAGGTCCGCAAGGACATCGCTCGGCTTTTAACCGTGCAAAACGAACAAAAGCGCAACGCGTAAGCGGGGTTCGCCATGCAGGAACATAAAAGCAATCGTCGGGTGCTGACCGGTGTCGTGGTCTCCGACAAGGCCGACAAGACTATCGTGGTCATGGTCGAGACCCTGGTCAAGCATCCGTTGTTCAAGAAGTACATTCGTCGCCGCAACAAGTTCATGGCCCATGATCCGCAAAACGATTGTGGAATCGGCGATACGGTGAGCATCATCGAACATCGCCCTCTGTCGGCCCGGAAACGGTGGCATCTCGTCAAAATTATGGAAAAAGCGGTCTAGGAGCCAGGTCATGATCCAGGTGGAAACCCAGCTCGACGTGGCGGACAATTCCGGCGCCAAGAGGGTCAGTTGCATCAAGGTGCTCGGCGGCTCCCGTCGTCGCTATGCCACGGTCGGCGATATCATCGTGGTGTCGGTCAAGGATGCCCTGCCCAATTCCAAGGTGAAGAAGGGCGCGGTGATGAAGGCCGTGGTGGTGCGGACAGCCAAGGAAGTAGGGCGGCCCGACGGCTCCTACATCAAGTTCGATTCGAACTCGGCCGTGCTGCTGTCCGGCCAGCTTGAGCCCGTGGGCACCCGTATTTTCGGACCCGTGGCCAGGGAGTTGCGGCAGAAAAACTTCATGAAAATCGTGTCGCTGGCGCCTGAGGTCCTCTAAACCTGCCGCCGCGCGCCATCGAGGACGCCATGAAAACGTATCGGATACGCAAGGATGACAAGGTGATGGTCACCGCTGGCAAGGATAAGGGCAAGGTGGGCAAGGTGCTCAAGATCCTGCCCAAGAAGAATGCCGTGCTGGTGGAAAAGGTGAATATGGTCAAGCGCCACACCAAGGCCAATCCCTATGCCAAGACGCCGGGTGGCATCGTCGAGAAGGAATCGCCGTTGGACATTTCCAACGTGGCCCTGGTCTGCGATGCTTGCGCCAAGCCCACCCGGGTCGGTTACAAGTACACCCCTGACGGCAAGAAGGTGCGCTTCTGTAAGAAGTGCAACCACGAAATCGCTTGAGTTCAAAAGGAAACGGTATGACCCGCCTGGAACAACTTTATGCCGAGAAGGTAGCCCCGGAGCTGAAGAAAGAGTTCGGGTACACCTCCAGCATGCAAATCCCCCGGCTGTCGTTCATCTCGCTCAATATGGGTTTGGGCGAGGCGAGCACCAATAATAAGATTATTGAGGAAGCCGTGGTGGAGTTGACCGCCATCTCTGGACAGAAGGCCGTTATCACGCGCGCCCGCAAGTCCATTGCCGCGTTCAAACTCCGGGAGGGCATGCCGGTGGGGTGCCGTGTGACCCTTCGCCGGGATATGATGTGGGATTTCCTTGACAAGCTCATCAACTTCGCCCTTCCCCGGGTACGCGATTTCCGCGGCGTGCCTGACCGCGGCTTCGACGGGCGCGGCAACTTCACCCTGGGTATCCGGGAGCATACGATTTTTCCGGAGATCAATGTGGACCAGGTGGAACATGTCAAGGGCATGAACGTCACCATCGTCACAACGGCAACAGCCGACAAAGAGGGCAAGATGTTCCTCGATTTGCTCGGTATGCCGTTCAAAAAGTAAGGAGAACGGTTGTGGCCCGCAAATCTTTGATGGTGAAAGCCCACCGGAAGCCGAAGTTTTCCACCAGAGCTTATAACCGCTGCCCTATCTGCGGTCGTCCCCGGGCATATCTTCGCAAATACGGTGTGTGCCGTATTTGCTTCCGGAACATGTCGCTCACCGGAGAAATGCCCGGCGTGCGCAAGTCGAGCTGGTAGCAAGGAGAAGGACGCCATGTCGGTGACCGACCCCATTTCCGATCTGTTGGCCCGCATCCGCAACGCACATCAGGCGTTGCACGCGGATGTTGCCTTGCCGGCCTCCAAACTGAAGGCCTCCATCGCCGCTATTTTGAAGGACGAAGGCTATATCGCCGATTTTTCCGTCAGCGAAGCCTTGCTGTCTCTCAACCTCAAGTACGAGGGCGGTAAGCCGCTCATTTCGGGCCTGAAACGGATGAGCAAACCCGGCCGTCGCATCTACGTCGGAGCCGAGGACATCCCCAAGGTCCAAAACGGCCTGGGCATCAGCATCTTGTCCACCTCCCGGGGGATCCTGGAAGGGGAAAAGGCCCGTGCGCTGAATGTCGGCGGCGAGCTCCTGTGCGAAATTTGGTAAGAAGACACGTCGCGGAGAAGATGTCATGTCCAGGATAGGCAAACGTGAGATCGACCTGCCCAAAGGGGTAAGCGTCGAGGTGGCCGCCGAGGCCATCACGGTCAAGGGCCCGAAGGGCCAGCTCTCCACGCCGACCCATTCCAAGATCGTCTACGCGGTCGCGGATGGCAAGGTGCAGGTCTCTCGGGTGGACGACACCCGGCTGGCCCGCGCGCAGCACGGTTTGCGTCGCACGCTTTTGGCCAATTTGGTCGAGGGCGTGACCAAGGGGTTTTCCAAGACCCTCGAGGTGATCGGCGTTGGCTATAAGGTCTCGGCTTCGGCCGGTGCGGTTTCCCTCGCCGTGGGTTTTTCCCATCCGGTGGAGTTCAAGCTGCCCGCAGGCATCGAAGCCAAGGTCGATGGCAACAAGCTGACGCTTTCCGGCATCGACAAGGAACTGCTTGGCGAAACCGCCGCCCGCATCCGTCGCGTGCGTCCGCCCGAACCCTTCAAGGGCAAGGGCATCAAGTACGAAAACGAAGTGATCCGCCGCAAGGCCGGTAAGTCCGGCGGCAAGAAGTAGGGACCGCATATGAAGATGACAAAGACCCTGGCGCGCACGCGCCGGAAAGTCCGCATCCGCAAGAAGCTGGTCGGATCCGCAGATCGTCCTCGGCTGGTGGTGTATCGTTCCAACCGGCAGATCTATGCCCAGGTGATCGATGATACCACGGGCCAGACCCTGGTCTCCTCCTCGAGCCTCGTTTTAGCCAAGAACAGCGAGACCATGAAGGCGGACAAGGAAGCGGCGACCCAGGTTGGCAAGGATCTGGCCGCCAAGGCCCTTGAACGTCAAATTACGGCCGTTGTCTTTGACCGCAACGGTTATATTTACCACGGTCGGGTGAAAGCCCTGGCCGACGGAGCCCGGGATGGCGGTCTCAAATTCTAATAAGCGCAAGGATGACGGCATGGAACAGCAGCAGCAAACTGAACTGTCCTCGATCGAAAAGATCGTGTACTTGAACCGCGTGGCCAAGGTGGTCAAGGGCGGCCGTCGGTTCAGCTTCAGCGCCCTGGTCGTGGTCGGCGACGGCAATGGTTCGGTGGGCTACGGCCTGGGCAAGGCCAACGAAGTCCCCGAGGCCATTCGCAAGGCCACGGAGCAGGCGCGCAAGGCTATGCTGCGCATCCCGCTGCTGGATGGTACCTTGCCCTACGAGACCATCGGCCAGTTCGGCGCCGGTCGGGTCATGCTGAAGCCCGCTTCCAAGGGGACCGGTATCATCGCCGGCGGCCCGGTCCGGGCCATCATGGAGGCCTGCGGCGTCCATGACATCCTGACCAAGGCCATCGGCACCAACAATCCGCACAACGTCTTGCGGGCCACCATGGCCGGTCTGGCCTCCCTGCGTAGCGCCGATACCGTCGGCGCCATGCGCGGCAAGGCCCTGGTCACCCCGCGCAAATAAGGAATACCTGCCATGGCAACCGTTACCGTCAAGCTGGTCCGTCGCCGCTTCGGCAATTCGCCCAAGCAGCGCGGCACCCTGGCTGCCCTTGGACTCAAGAAGATCCGTCAGGAACGTTCCTTCGAGAAGACCGATGCGGTGCTCGGTCAGATCGCGAAGGTCAAGCATTTGGTCGAGGTGACCGAGTCATGAAGCTTCACGAACTCTATCCTTTCCCCGAGGAGCGGGCCAGCCGCAAGCGGCTCGGCCGCGGCCGGGGCACCGGGCAGGGCTGCACCGCCGGCAAAGGTAACAAAGGCCAGAACGCCCGCGCGGGCGTGAGCAAGCGCCCCTGGTTCGAGGGTGGTCAGATGCCCTTGTCCCGGCGCCTCCCCAAGCGTGGCTTCAAGAACTATCCGTTCAAGATAGCCTATCAGCCCCTCAACCTGGATCGGCTGCTGGCCGCGTTCCCCGGACAGTCCTCCATCACCCTGGATGACATGTACGCTCGGGGCCTGGTGGCCGCCGACACCCTGGTCAAGGTCCTGGGCGGGGGCGAGGTGACTGCTGCCGTGACCGTTCAGGCCCATCGCTTCAGCGCTACTGCCGTCGCGAAGCTGGCGGCCGCCGGCGGGAAGGCGGAGACCCTTGGTGCTGTCGAAGTCTCCGAACAAACCCCAACCGAATAAACGGACACTGCTGTGGCCCTTACCGGAGTTGAAAATCTCGCGCGTCTGCCGGAGCTGAAAAAGAAGCTCCTTTGGACCTTCCTGCTGGTGGCCATCTACCGGATAGGTATCCATGTGCCGGTGCCCGGCGTGGATTCGTCCGCCCTGGCGGATTTCTTCGAAAGCGCCAAGAACACCCTTTTTGGCCTGTTCGATATGTTTTCCGGCGGCGGTCTGCGCAATTTGTCGATCTTTGCCCTGGGCATCATGCCCTACATCTCCGCGTCCATCATTCTGCAGCTGTTGGCCGTGGTCAGCCCCGAGCTGTCCAAGATGCAGAAGGAAGATGGCGCGGCCGGGCGCAAGAAGATCACCCAGTACACCCGTTACGGCACCGTGCTCATCACCTTGATCCAGGGCTTCGGCATCGCCGTGGGCCTGGAGAGCATGGCCAGCCCGACGGGCGCACCGGTGGTAATCGCCCCGGGCTGGGGCTTCCGCCTGATGACTATCCTCACCCTGACCACGGGCACCGTCTTTTTGATGTGGCTCGGCGAGCAGATGACGAAAAAGGGCATCGGCAACGGCATTTCGCTCATCATCTATGCCGGTATCGTGGCCGGGTTGCCCCGGGCCGTCATCAGCACCTTCTCACTGGTCAAGGCCGGCGAGCTGTCAGTCTTCATGCTGCTGCTCATCGGGGTGTTGATGCTGGCCGTTTTGGCGGCCATCGTCTTCATGGAGCGCGGCCAACGGCGCATTCCCATCCAATACGCCAAGCGCATGGTCGGGCGGAAGATGTACGGCGGGCAGACCACCCATCTGCCGTTGCGGGTCAACACGGCCGGCGTCATTCCGCCGATCTTCGCCTCGTCCATCCTGCTGTTCCCGGCGACCTTGGGCGAATTTTCCAGCGTCTCCTGGCTCAAGTCTGCGGCCGAGTTTTTTAACCCTCAGACGATCACCTACAATGTGATTTTCATCGCGTTGATCGTCTTCTTCTGTTATTTCTATACGGCCATTATCTTCGATCCGGCCGATATCGCCGACAATCTCCGCAAGCAGGGCGGTTTCATTCCCGGTATCCGGCCGGGGGGGAAGACCAAGGAATATATCGACCGGGTTCTGGCCCGCATCACCCTGTGGGGGGCCTTCTATATCTCGCTCGTCTGTGTTTTGCCCATGGTCTTGATCCAGCAGTTCAATGTCCCGTTCTACTTCGGCGGCACATCGTTGCTCATCGTGGTAGGCGTGGCCATGGACTTCATGTCCCAGATCGAGTCCTATTTGATCTCCCGCCAGTATGAGGGCCTCATGCAGAAGGGGAGACTGAAGGGCAGGCAGTAGTCTTGAAAAAGGTTCGGGGGATCTATCTCAAGAATGAACTTGAGATAGCGGCCATGCGTGACTCCGGCCGAATGGTCGGCCAAATCCTACGGGAGCTGGCCGCGGCGGTGGAACCCGGCGTCCCCACCATGCTCTTTGAGGAATTGGCGCGCAAACGATGCGCCGCCCTGGGCGTGAAGCCGGCCTTCCTCGGCATGTACGGGTTCCCGTATGCCTTGTGTTGTTCGGTCAACGAGCAGGTCGTGCACGGGTTCCCCTCGGAACGGAAACTGGTCGAGGGAGATATCGTCAGCTTCGACATGGGCGTCGTGCATAACGGTTTTTATGGGGATTCCGCCATCACGGTCCCGGTCGGCCGTATCGACGACCGGAGCGCCACGCTGCTGACCGTGACCCAGGAAGCCCTGGCCGCCGGCATTGCGCAGGCGCTGGAAGGCAATGATCTCTACGACATCGCGGGAACCGTGCAAAAATATGTTGAAGAGCGGGGCCTTGGTGTTGTAAGACAATTTGTTGGGCATGGCATCGGCCGCAAGCTGCACGAGAAGCCGGAAGTGCCCAATTATGTGCCTCGGGATGCCCAGCGGATCCCGCTGAAGCCCGGGATGGTCCTGGCTATCGAGCCCATGGTGACCGCTGGTGGGTTCGAGGTTGAGGTGCTCCCCGACAACTGGACGGCGGTGACCAGGGACCATAGTATGGCCGCCCACTTTGAACATACGGTGGCAGTTACGAAACATGGCCCACGCATTTTAAGCCTGGCTGACTGATCGGTCGATGCCCTGGCGGCACCGGCCGTTTCCCGCGCCGGGAGACGGAGAAATGGCATGAAAGTGAGACCTTCTGTAAAAAAACTTTGTCCCAAGTGCAAAATCATCCGGCGCCACGGCGTTGTGCGGGTGATCTGCGAGAACCCCCGGCATAAACAGCGCCAGGGATAACGGAGGACCGTCGTGGCCAGAATCGCGGGAGTCGACCTTCCCAAAAACAAGCGGATGGATATTGCCCTGACCTATATTTACGGCATCGGCCGTACTACGGCTCTGCAAATCCTCGAGACGACAGGCGTCGACTGGACGAAAAATGCAGACGCTCTGACGCCCGATGAAGCCAATACCATTCGTAAGGAAATTGAGGCCAATCACAAGGTCGAGGGCGACCTGCGGCGTGACGTGACGGCCAATATCAAGCGCCTCATGGACATCGGCTGCTACCGGGGACTGCGCCACCGGCGGGGGTTGCCCGTGCGGGGCCAGCGGACCCACACCAATTCGCGCACCCGCAAGGGTCCGCGCCGTGGCGTGATGGCCAAGAAGAAGAAATAACGCTTCAGCGCGCCCGTCGCGCCAGCAAACCCGGTAACGTGCCCGATCAGGCATTTCTGGAGAGATCCGTATGGCGAAACCACGCCGCACCGGCAAAAAGGAACGGAAGAATATTCCCGTGGGCGTTGCCCACATCCTCGCCTCGTTCAACAATACTATCGTGACGTTCACCGATCAGAAGGGCAACGTGGTCAGCTGGGCCACTTCCGGCGGGGCCGGGTTCAAGGGCTCGCGGAAGTCCACCCCCTTTGCCGCGCAGATCGCCGCTGAAAACGCCGCCCGCAAGGCGCAGGACAACGGCATGCGTACCGTGGGCATTTTGGTCAAGGGGCCGGGCTCGGGTCGGGAAGCCGCCATGCGCGCCATCCATAACGCCGGGTTCCGCGTCAGCTATATCCGGGATATCACCCCCATTCCCCACAACGGCTGCCGGCCGCCCAAGCGCCGCCGAGTCTAGCTGGAGGGAATCGACCACCGCAGGCGCATCGCCGGCGAGAAGACAACAACCCGTCCAGGTCTCGCCGGAGCCCTGGACCTTCTACAAGACGTCGCGCGGTCCTGCCGGAGCGTGGGCCGACATTGGACGCAATGCGGGGCCGTCACCGGGACGCGCCGCTGCACAGTGAGGAGGATGACCCTTGGCACGTTATACTGAAGCGAAATGCCGGATTTGCCGCCGGGAAGGGGCCAAGCTCTTTTTGAAGGGCGACCGCTGCTATACGGATAAGTGCGCCTACGAGCGCCGTCCCTACGCCCCCGGTCAGCACGGCCGCATCCGCAAAAAGATGAGCGATTACGCCGTCCAGTTGCGCGAGAAGCAGAAAACCCGCCGCATGTACGGTATCCTGGAAGGGCAGTTTCGCGCCTACTTCCAGCGCGCCGACATGCAGAAAGGCGTCACCGGCGAAAATCTGCTCTCCTTTTTGGAACGCCGCCTGGACAACGTGATCTATCGCCTGGGCTTCGCCGCCTCGCGCAATCAGGCGCGGCAGCTCGTGCGACACGGCATTTATGTCCTCAACGGACATCGTGTGACCATTCCCTCGCTGCAGGTGAAGGTCGGCGACGTCATCGAGATTCGGGAGAAGAACCGTCAGTCTCCCGTCATCCTGGAGGCGCAGCAGGTCATTGCCCGTCGGCCGTGCCCCGCCTGGCTGGAAGTGGATGGCGAAAAGCTCAAGGGCAAGGTCAATGCTCTGCCCACCCGCGAGGACGTGCAGTTCCCGATCAACGAGCAGTTCATCGTCGAACTCTACTCCAAGTAATCGGCAAAGTACGCTTTGCATAAGGTGACGCCATGTTGATTCGTAACGGCCAAAGGCTCATCAATTCCCGCAACTGGACCGAATTGGTCAAACCGGAAAAACTCGTGCGCGACACGGAGGCTTCCGATACCTTCGGTCGGTTCATCTGCGAGCCGCTGGAGCGGGGATTTGGTACGACCCTCGGCAATGCCCTCAGACGGGTGCTGCTGTCGTCCCTGCAAGGCGCTGCCATCGTGGCCGCCCGCATCGAGGGCGTACAGCACGAATTCTCGACCATTCCGGGCATCATCGAGGATGTGACCGAAGTCATCCTCAACCTGAAGCAAGTGCGGCTGGCCATGACGACCGACGAGCCGCAACGCCTGACCTTGCTCGCCAAGGAAAAGGGAGAGGTTCGGGCTAGCGCCATTCAGGGCAATCAGAATGTGACCGTCCTCAACGACGACATTCTCATTGCCACCCTGTCCGAGGATCGCGAACTGCGCATCGATCTTGAGGTCCGCATGGGCAAGGGCTATGTCCCGGCCGAAATGCATCAGGGCCTGGAGTCGGAAATCGGGCTCATCCTGCTCGATGCCAGTTTCTCCCCGGTCAAAAAGGTCGCCTACACGATCGAGCAGGCCCGCGTCGGTCAGATGACCAACTATGACAAACTGATTTTGGAAGTCACCACCGACGGCTCCATCACTCCTGATGACGCCATTTCCTACAGCGCCAAGATCCTGAAGGATCAGCTCACGGTTTTCATCAACTTCGACGAGAAGGAAACCGAGGCGGACAAGGCCCGGCGTCGCGACGACGTTGAACTCAATCCCAGCCTGTTCAAAACCATCGACGAGCTTGAGCTTTCCGTGCGCGCCACCAATTGCCTCAAGTCGGCCAACATTCAGACCGTCGGCGAATTGATGCAGAAGACCGAAACCGAGATGCTCAAGACCAAGAACTTCGGCAAGAAATCCCTTGAGGAGATCCGTCGGGTTCTGGAGGACATGGGCCTTGAGTTCGGGATGCGCATTGAAAACTTTGAACAAAAATACCAGGAATGGCTGAAGAGGAAGCAGGTCGATGAGACATAAGAAAACCGGACGCAAATTCGGCAGGACGACGCCGCATCGCAAGTCCATGCTGCGGAATATGGCCCGTTCGCTCCTGATCCACGAGCGCATTCGCACCACCGAGGCCAAGGCCAAGGAGCTGCGCGGCGTGGTGGAGCATCTGGTGACCCTGGCTCGGACCGACAGCGTGCACGCCCGCCGGTTGGCCTACAAGGTCTTGGAAAACCATCAGTTGGTGGCGCGGCTGTTTAACGACATCGCTCCGCGCTTCACCAACCAGCCCGGCGGCTACACCCGGGTGGTCAAATTGGGCTTGCCCCGGGCTGGCGATTGCGCCCCCATGGCCATTATCGAGCTGACCCAGTTCGCGGCCGCCCCGGCTACGGCGCCGAAAACCGCCGCGCCGGCCCCGTCGCCGGCGGACACCCCCGCTCCTGAAGCTCCCGCGCCGGAAACGCCGACGCAGCCGGAATAACGAAAACAGGGCCTTCGGGCCCTGTTTTTTTATCCGCCCCCCGGAAGCACGCATGGATATTCGTCGGTTACAGGCCTTTTGCCAGGTCTACGCCTTGCGGAGTTTTTCCCGGGCCGGCGATGCCTTGAAATTGTCGCAGCCGACCATCAGCGCCCATATCATGGCCCTGGAAGAGGAGATCGGCACAGCGCTTTTCGATCGCCTCGGCCGTTCCATCATTCCGACCCAGGCCGGCGACGTCCTGTATGCCCACGCCCAGGCCGTGTTCGCCGAACTCGACCAGGCCCGGGCCGCCTTGTTGGCCCTGTCCGACCGCGTGACCGGCGAGCTGGTCATCGGCGGCAGCACCATCCCGGCCCAGTACATCATTCCCCGGCTGACGGCCCGCTTTCACGCGGCCTATCCCGAGGTGCGCCTGCGCCTGGAGGTCGGGGACACCCAGGGAATCACGGAACGGGTCCTGGACGGCAGCCTGCATGTCGGACTGGTCGGCGGGGCCACGGCCTTGCCCGAACTGACGTGCTGGGCCTTCTTGGACGATGCCCTGGAACTGGTGGCGCCCGCGGCCATGGACCGCCCGGATCTGTCCGGTCCGGACTGGCGGGACCGTTTTCTCGGCCTGCCATGGATCCTGCGCGAGGCCGGATCCGGAACCCAGCAGGCCCTGCTCCGGGCCTGCGACGAGGTCGCCTGCCCCTTGCGCTCCGTCATGCCGGTTCTGGCGGTACCGTCCTCCCTGGCCGCCCTGGAATGCGTCGAGGCCGGGCTGGGGGTGACGGTGGTATCGCACCTGGCCGCCCGGGCCTATCTGGATCGCGGCGTCATCGCCACGCTCGACATTCCCCATCTGTCCATGCACCGCCAGTTTTACACGGTGCACCATACCCGACGGAAATCCTTTCCCGCCCTGTCCGCCTTTCTGGCCTTGTGCTGCGGCCGGTAGAGGGCTGCGGACCACGGGTGGCGCACGAACGCAAAAGGCCCGCTCCGGGGTGACGGAGCGGGCCTTTTTTAGATTGGGGTTCCGGCGGCTGCTTAGCCCTGGATGAGGGAAAGCGCCATCTTGGGCAGCGAGTTGGCCTGGGACAGCATGGCCACGGCCGACTGGGTCAGGATCTGCTCGCGCACGTAGTTGGTCATTTCGGTGGCCACGTCCACGTCGGTGATCTGCGATTGGGCGGAGGTCAGGTTTTCGGCCTGGATCTCCAGGTTGGAGATGGTGTTTTCCAACCGGTTCTGCAGGGCGCCGATGTTGGCCCGGATCTTATCCTTGGACACGATGGCGTCGTTGATCTTGTCCAGGGCCTGCTGGGCCAGGGCCTGCGTGGAAATGCTGCGGCCGGCGTTGGTGGAGGAGGAGGCGGCGCCCATGCCCAGACCGAAGGCCGAGGCCGTCGAGTTGTCGATCTGGATGTAGTAGTAGTCTTCCGAGGACAGGTTGCCGGTACCGAAGTGGACCTTCAGCTTGCCGGTGGGGTTCGCGGTGCTGCCGTCGTGGGTCGAGGACGACAGGTTGCCGTTCAAGAGATAGATGCCGTTGAAGTCGGTGGCGCTGGCGATTCGGGTGATTTCCGAGGCCATGGCCTGGTATTCCGAATCGATGATGAGACGCTGATCCGACGTATAGGTACCGGTGGCCGCCTGTTCGGCCAGTTCCTTCATGCGGACGAGCTTTTCATCGATGACCGAGAGGGCGCCATCAGCCGTCTGGATGAGGGAAATGGCGTCGTTGGCGTTGCGCACGCCCTGGTTCAGGGAGGCCACATCGGCCTTCATGAGTTCGCTGACGGCCATACCGGCGGCATCATCAGCCGAACTATTGATGCGCAGGCCTGAGGACAGGCGGTTCGTGGATGTCGACAGGGCGCTGTAGGAACTATTCAGATTCCGGGCCGCTGTCATGGCCATCATGTTGTGATTAATGGTAAGCATTGCTTTTCCTCCTTGAAAAGTGTGTGCATCCAGCTCGGAACCCACGGGGGCGACAGTCCGCCGGCAGCATGGGGGTTGGTGTTTACGACTCTGGCTTGCGCCGACCAACTGCCGTTATGGTTTACACGCTGAGTCGCCTTTGCCTTGAACCTGTTGCATGGACTTTTTCAGCCCGTTTGCTTCACATATCGGCGGTCTCTGAAAACCCTTTAGGGATTTTTTTTCGAGAGATTGCGGCGGGGAAGAGGAAATTTTTGCATCAAAAGAACATACTTGGTTTGATATAGAAAGAATGGTAAATGCTATCTGTTGGAATCTTTTGGAATATTTCCGTTTAGGGCCCGTATTGTACAGTCATTGGCAAAATATCCCTTTACAGCACACCTATCGGCGGAAACGAAAAACCCATTAGCTCCTTGACGAAAAAAAATTTGGCCACCACCCGAGAAATCTGCGCCCGCCCTTGCCTCGTCCCCAGCGCTATGTCACAATAACTGCTATGTTAAATAAAACTCTCGCAGAGGAGGACAGCGTGATGCGACGCATTTTCAGCCAAGGACTCGTGTGCGTGTTGGCCCTGCTCGTGCTGGGCGCCTTGCCGGCCCAGGCCCAGGCCCAGGACAAAACCTTGATGATGGCGACGACCACCAGCACCGATGACACCGGGCTGCTGCCTGTGCTGGCCGAGGCCTTCAAAAAGGATACGGGCATTACCCTCAAATGGGTGGCCGTGGGGACCGGCAAAGCCCTGGAACATGGCAAAAACTGCGATGTGGATGTGCTGCTCGTCCATGCTCCGGCCACGGAGAAAAAATATGTGGCCGAGGGCCACGGCGTGAACCGCACCCAGGTCATGTACAATGATTTCGTCATCGTGGGCCCGGCGTCCGATCCGGCCAAGATCAAGGGCAAGTCGGCCGCCGAGGCGCTGGCCGCCATCGCCAAGGACAAGGCGCCCTTCATCAGCCGCGGGGACGAATCCGGCACGCACAAGAAGGAAAAGGCCCTGTGGAAGGAAGCCAAGCTGCCCCAGCCGGACAAGGACTCCTGGTACGTGTCCGCCGGGCAGGGCATGATGGCCACCCTCAGCATGGCCGGCGAACGCAAGGCCTACACCCTGGTCGACCGCGGCACCTACATCACCTATGAGGCCGCCCAGCCCAAGGGCAATGTCCCGCTGGTCGTGCTGGTCGAAGGCGACAAGCCGCTGCTCAACCAGTACAGCGTGATTTCCGTCAACCCGGCCCAGTGCAAGAACGCGAAGTACGATCTGGCCGAGAAGTTCCGGAAGTGGATGGCCTCGCCCGCCGGTCAGAAGCTCGTGGGCAATTATACCATGAAGGGGAAGAAGCTCTTTACCCCCAACGCCGGTAAGGAATAGACCGTTGTCGCGTACGGTTCGCCCGGCCCGAACATGGCCGGGCGGACCGTCCGGGGGGCCTATGGATTACATCCTCGATGGCCTGCGCCAGGCCATGGTTTTGCTTTTTGCCGGCGATCCCGAGACCTTTTCGGCGGTCTGGACGACGCTTGTCGTGACCATAGAGGCCATGGTCGCCACCCTGATTCTGGGGACCCCGGCCGGCTTCCTGCTCGGCTACACCACCTTTCCCGGGAAGCGGTTCGTCAGGCTGCTGGTCGAGACCTTTCTGTCCTTCCCCACCGTGGTCATCGGCCTTATCGTCTACGCCTTCATTTCCCGGCGCGGGCCGCTGGGCGAGTTCGGGCTGCTCTTCACCGTGCCCGGCATGGCCGTGGGCCTCACCATTTTGGGCCTGCCCATCGTCATTGCCCTGACCGCCCAGGCCGTGGAGAACCTGGACCGCCGGCTGCGGCCCACCTTGCTCACCCTGGGCGCCCGGCCGCGCCAGGTCTTCCAGACCACCCTGGCCGAGGCCCGTTTCGGCATGTTGCTGGCCTGCACCGCCGCCTTCGGCCGCATCGTTTCCGAAATCGGCATCTCCATGATGCTCGGCGGCAACATCAAGTGGGATACCCGCACCATCACCACGGCCATCGCTCTGGAGACCGGCAAGGGGGAGTTCGCCACCGGCATCGCCCTGGGCATCGTGCTGATGGTCATCGCCTTTTTGGTGAATCTCGTGGCGGCGGCGCTTCGCAGGAGGTCCGGGGAATGAGCGCACTCTACGAACTGCGTGATGTCATCCAGCGCTACGAGGACCGGGTCATTCTCAATTTGCCCCATCTGGACGTCCCTGCCGGCACCATTTTGGGCCTGGCCGGCCCCAACGGCGGCGGCAAGAGCACGCTTATGCGGCTGTTTGCCTTCCTGGAGACGCCGGTGTCGGGCGAGGTGCGTTTCGACGGCCGGCCGAGCCTGGGCCGCGAGATCGAATTACGCAAGATCGTGACCTATTTCCCCCAGGAACCCTATCTGCTCAAGCGGTCCGTCCGGGCCAACGTCGGCTACGGCCTGACCATCCGCCACCTGCCCAACGTGAACGAGCGGGTGAACGCGGCCCTGGAGCAGGTCGGCCTCGACCCGGCCAAATTCGTCGGCCGGTCCTGGATGCAGCTCTCCGGCGGCGAGGTCAAACGCGTGGCCCTGGCCGCCCGGCTGGCCCTGCGGCCGCGGGTGCTGCTCCTTGACGAGCCGACCGCCAACCTGGACCGCTCCAGCGCCGAGCTGGTGCGCCAGGCCGTCTTCACCGCCCGGGAACGCCATGGCACCACCCTGGTGATCAGCGGCCACGACCACCCGTGGCTCAAGGCCATCTGCGACGACATCATCTGGTTGCGCGACGGCATGCTGTCCGAACCGGTCAAGGGCATCGGCGACACCTGGGAACCTCTTGCTCCGCAAACCAAAGGAACTGCCGCATCATGAAGGGCGTACAGATTCTCGGCTTCAAGAAATCCGGCAAGACGGCACTGACCGTGGCCCTGCTGGCCCGGTTCAAGGCCTTGGGCCTGACCCCGTCGGCCTTCAAGTGCACCCACAATCCGGGGCTGGACAAGGAGGACACCGACACCGACCGTTTCCTGCCGTACTGCCGGGCCGTCGGGGCCCTGTCCGGCCGGGAGAGCGCCATCTTTTGGAACGGCACCCGTGACGTGGCCGATCTGGTGGCGCTGCTGGCCGCGGACGTGCTGGTCATGGAGGGCGGGCGGGAGTTCGGCCTGTCCCCCCGCGTGCTCCTGCCGCGCGAGCCGGCCGAGGCGGCCAGCCTGTCCGATCCCGGGCTGGTCCTGGCCGTGTACGGGCCGGTGGCCGTGCCGGGGCTGCCCCATGTCGCTTCGGTGGAGGAACTCGCCGACCTGGTGCTGGCCAAGGGCTTCGTGCTGCCGGGCCTGGACTGCGGCGGCTGCGGCCGGGATTCCTGCGCCGCCCTGGGCGCCGACATCCTGGCCGGTCGGGCTACGCCCGAGGACTGCGTGTCGTCCCATCCGCCGATGACCGTCAGCATCGGCGAGCGGAACCTGTCCATGAATCCGTTCGTGGCCCGGGTCCTGTCCTCGGGTATCCGGGGACTGCTTGCCGAACTCAAGGGCTACGGACCGGGGCCACTGACGATTCGCATCGGATAACGCAGCGGCTTGTCTTCTCGGGCCGTTACGGGTAACACTATCGGATAGCTGGAACCCGTAGTATCCGGGAGGGGCCGCATGAGCAGCGCCACGGACAAGACCGACGCCACCGACATTCTGGACCAAGTCCCCTCGGACGATCCGTCGGTATTGGAACGTCCTGTCTTGGAGGCCGTGGCCCGGCGCGTCCGCCAGAAGATGGAGGACTACCAGGGCTATAATTTTACGGCGCTGCAGAGCATTTCCTTAAACGTCTTTTTCGATCTGGCCCAGGAATTCCCCACCCTGGAGCACCTGTACGCCACCTGTCTGCTCATTCCGAAGCTCTTTTTCGGCATCGAATGCTCCCTGTACGTCCTGGACAGCAAGAGCGGCGCCATCCGGCGCTGCACCTACCGCTGTCGTCAGGCCGATGCCGGCGAACTGGCCGATCTGCCCTTTCCCCAGAAGACGGTGGTGCGCGACGACCGCCTCTACATCCCCATCAAGGGCAACCACGAACTCATTTCCCAATTGCCGTTCACGCCCCGGGAGGACGTCATCGGCATGTTGGAGATCGACGGCGTCGGCACCCTGGCCGAGCAGGACCGCTTCTTTTTCGAGCGCTACGCCAGCCGGTTCGGCTACCAGCTGCACAACCGCATCTTAAGCAGCAAGAACCGGGAGCATCTCCAGTTCATCCGCAATCTGGTCGGTGACATCGGCCACAACGTCATCGTCCCGAATATCTACTTCAAGCTTTATTACAAGCGGTTGCGCTCCAAGATCGATCTGCTCAAGTTCTTTGAGTGGAAGCTCAAGCAGGCCTTCGAGGACGAGGACGGGGAGGCGGCGGATCTGTCCGAGGAACACGAGAAGCTGTTGCGGGATCTGGGCTACATCCATGAGGGCCTCATGGACCAGTACCGGCAGATTCTCACCCATTACGAGCAGACGAGCCTGTTTCTGGAGACTTTGCTGCGGCGCTCCCATTTCGAGGAGGGGCGCTACGTGTTGGAGAAGCGGGCCTGCAACTTCAAGAAGCAGGTCATCGATCTGCAGCTCGAACGCTACCGGCCCCGGTTCGAGGAGCGGGGCATCGAGGTCGATACCTCCATGGGCGGCGTGCCGGACGAGGAAATCGAGGTGGTGGTGGACATCGGGCTGATCAGCCAGGTCTACGCCAACCTGTTTTCCAATGCCGTCAAGTACACCCGCGAGATCGTCGACGCCGCCGGCCGCAAGCGCCGTTTCATTTCCTTCGGCTGGGAACGCCAGAACAATTACTTCGGCCCCGGCCGCGACGGCATCAAGCTCAACGTCTTTACCTCGGGCCCGCCCATTCCCCCGGAGACCGCCAGCCACCTGTTCGAGGAGGGCGTGCGCGGCGAAAACGCCTCGGACGAATACGGCACCGGCCACGGCCTCTACTTCATCCGCGAGGTGGTGCGCCTGCACGGCGGTGTCGAAGGCTACGAGGCTACCGACCTCGGCAACAACTTCTACTTTATCCTGCCCATGGACCCGGTGCTGTAGGGGACCGCTCAGACCGCGGTGGAGCTGCGACGGGACGCCCGCCACAGGCGCAGGATCGTCACGCCGTTGACCGTGGCGATGCTCGATTCGAGCAGGGTGCCGCCGATGGAGCCGGACAGGATGTTGTTGGTGAGCCAGCACAGGGTGGCTCCCAGGAGCAGCCCCCGCATGCCCAGGCCGTTGAGGAAAAAGACCGCCACCGTGCCGGCCAGGCCGGCGCCGATGGCGAACACGGCCGTCCAGGAATGGGCCAGGGCCACGCCGAAGGCGAGGTTGATGACCAGGAAGAACCAGGCCACGGCGGGCGAGCGGGTCCGCAGCGAGACGAACATGCGCACGGCCGCGATCAAGGCGCTGGCCGCCGCCGGGTTGTTGCCGAGCAGCAGGAAATGCACCGTGTAGGCCAGGCATTCGCTGGCCACCAGGAATTTGAGCCGCCAATCGATGCGCTGGGCAAAGGCGATCACGCCCAGGACAAAGGTCACATAGCCGGCAAGCTGCGCCGGCGAAAAAAAGTCCATCGTGTTCCCCTCCGGTACGGAACTCGCGCCGAGGACACGGACGTCGCCTCCGGCGGCCAACGGGCATGAACCCTTTGGCATTCCAAGAGGGCATGGACGAATTGGCGAAAAGAGCGTGCGGTCATAGACTGCGGGTCGGAACTTGGCAAGCGCGGGCGGCGGAGGGATATCCGCCGCCCGGCTTGCGGAGGGACGGGAGGGACGCGCCCCTCCCGCGTCGTCGTTAGATGGCGTCGTCGCCGGATTCGCCGGTGCGGATGCGGACCACGCCTTCCAGGGCGGAGATGAAGATCTTGCCGTCGCCGATGCTGCCGGTGTTGGCCGTATTGCGGATGGCCTCCACGACCTTGCCGGCCAGGTCGTCCGACACGACGACTTCCAGCTTGACCTTGGCGTTGAACTGCACCTGGTACTCGATGCCGCGGTAGGCTTCGACATGGCCCTTTTGGCGGCCGTAGCCGCGCACTTCGGTGATGGTCAGGCCGTGGATGCCGAGCTTGTCCAGGGCGTCCTTGACCTCGTCGAGCTTGAACGGCTTGATGATGGCTTCGATTTTTTTCATGGCGTTTCCCCTTGGCTTACCGATGCGTTTTCTGGAGGACGAAGTCCGGGTAGGCGGTCACGGCCACTTCGTGCTGATCCAGGCCCTCGAGCTCGTGCTCGGGCTTGACCCGCAGGGGCACGATCAGGTTGGACACCTTGAAGAAGAGGAACATGAGCACGAACACGAAGACGAAGTTGGTGACGGCACCGGTGAGCTGGGCCATGAACTGGCCGCCGTCGCCGTAGAACAGGCCGGTGACGCCGCCGGTGATGCCGTTGAGGCCGTCACCGTAGGTGCCGTCCGCGAACAGGCCGACGGACAGCAGCCCCCAGGCGCCGTTGACGCCATGGACCGACACGGCGCCGACCGGATCGTCCACCTTGAGCACCCGCTCGACGAAGAACACGCTCACGCACAGCAGCACGCCGGCGATGGCGCCGATGATGACGGCCGACACGGAGTTGACGAAGGCGCACGGCGCGGTGATGGCGACCAGGGCGGCCAAGAGGCCGTTGGCGGCCATGGAGATGTCGGGCTTGCCGTAGAACATCCACATGTAGACCATGGAGCTGAAGGCGCCGGCGGCCGAGGCCAGCATGGTGTTGGTGGCCACCACGCCGATGCGCAGGTCGGTGCCGGACAGGGTGGAGCCGGCGTTGAAGCCGAACCAGCCGAAGGCCAGGATGAAGCAGCCGAGGACCGCCATGGGAATGTGATGGCCGGGCAGGGCGTTGGGGGTGCCGTCCTCACGGAATTTGCCCAACCGCGGTCCCAGGCAGATGGCGCCGGCCAGGGCCGTGACGCCGCCGGTCATGTGGACGACCGAGGAACCGGCGAAGTCCACGGTGCCGTGGCCGAGGGCGAAGTTTTTGCCCAGGGCGGACAGCCAGCCGCCGCCCCAGACCCAGTTGGCGTAGAGCGGATAGGTGATCATGGAAATGAAGAAGCCGAAGACCACGAAGGACTTGAACGTCCAGCGTTCGGCCATGGAGCCGGTCGGAATGGTGGCCGTGGTGTCCATGAACACCATCTGGAACAGGAACAGGGTGAAGATGACGGCATCATAGGACGCGCCGGACAGGAAGAAGCCGGTGGTGCCGAACAGACCGAATTCCTTGCCGCCCAGGGTGATGGCGAATTCGTTGGACAGGGCGCCGGCGCCACCGAGGCTGGCCACGCCGCCCACGCCGCCCATCTGCAGGGCGAAACCGCAGATCCAGTAGCCGAGCATGCCGATGCCGTAGATCATCATGTTCATGGCCATGGTGTGGCCGGCGTTCTTGGCCCGGGTGAAGCCCGTTTCGGCCAGGGCGAAACCGGCCTGCATGAACATGACCAGGAAGCCGCACACCAGGGTCCAGACCATGTTGATGGAGATGCGGTTATGGCCGATGACGTCGGCCAGCTTGGCGGCCAGGGGTTCGTTGGGGGCCAGGGAGGCCATTTCCTCCTTGGTCGGGGCGCCGTTGGTGGCGCCGACGACGTCGGCCGCGCCGCCGATGGAAGCCCCGGAGGGGTCCGAGACCGGCGCCTTATCGGCGATGGCCGTGAGCGGCAACGCCATGAAAGCCAAAAACAAGGCCACGATGCACAAGGAAAGTGTTTTTCGCATGGTGTTCTCCAATTCCCAGGGTTATGCGGGCCTGGCTGCCCAGGCCGGAGACGAACGACGATCAGGAGTCACAAGCGAATGCCCATCAAGAAGAATCGAGGAGCGGGAACATGGCAGGCCTCCTGGCGAAAGTTTGTATCGGCGCGATGCTGGTCGGAAAGCATATTTGAAGCCATTTTGATAATGCCTTGAATTCTGTATTTTTTCGAAAAGTCGTCGGCGGGAGATGCCAAAAGGATTTGGTGTACGACAAATTTGTTGTAGTTTGGTCACATTTTTGGGCCTGCACGGTATTCTTCCGTACAACCGACATTTTTCCGCAATACAAGCAAAGTCTCCCGGCCGAAAGTTTTCCATCAGATGTTTGCAAAGCTGTAATGTTTTACGGTATTGTGAATTCGTGGCCAAAATCGTTCGCCGCGGCGCATGGTCCCCGCAACGCGGCCGCTGCCGCGGCATTGCCGCACGTCCGTCCCCAGGCCTTCCCGTCTTGCCGGCCCTCCCGCCCCTGGCTTACAGTCGCGGGATGAGGTTGCCGCAATCGTACGACACTTTTGTCCCCTTGTCCTGGAACGGGCTGCACCTTTCCCACCCCTTAAACTGGCAGCCGGCCCGGCTCGGCCTGCGCTATCTGCTCCTCGCCGATGTCGACGGACCGGCCTTCGAGTTCAAATGGCGACCCGGAGCCGGCCGCGCCGGCATGACGGCGGCCTTGCGGGCGCTCACCCCCAAGGGCCAGGCCAGAACCGGCATGACCTTGCCGAGGCCCTGGCTCGACGCCTTGGCCGCCTATGAGTTGATGCCGCTGTCCTGGAACCGCGACGGGCGAAGCGGCCTGGGGGCGGCCCTGTTTCGGCCGGAAACCGGCACCGCCGCCGTCTTTCAGGCCTACGGCGGCTCGGGCGGCCCCTCGCCCGAGCGACAGGCGGTGGTGGCCGACGTGCTGGCCGGGCTCGACCCCGATTGCCCCGGTCCGCCGGATTTCCGGCTCTATGGCCTGACCTTCGCCGCGCCGCCGGGCTTTGTCCTGGCCTCCTTTACCTTCGTGCCGGGCCGCTTTTCCCTGGGATTCATCGCCGGACGCCGGCGGCTGGACATCGTCCGCCTGGCCCCGGCGCAAGTGCTGCTGGCCCGGGACGATTTGGGCACGGTGGCCCGGCTGGCCTTCGGCCTGGAGGCCTCCGTCCGCCCCGAACCGACCGTCCTCGCCGGCGTTCCCGCCGTCTGGCTGGCCAGCCGACAGGGCACCGGCCGTCTGGCCGGATTGGGGCGGCTTTTGGGCCGCCCGGGCCGCTTGGCGGTGGTCCGCCATCAACCGGATGCGGACAAACTGCTGGGCGCGGCCCTGACCGCGAAAAAACCGGTGGATCGCCAGTGGCTGGCGGCCGTGGCGGCGCGCTGTGTTTCCCTTTAAACGCCCACCGCCGCCCAACTCCGGGTTCTCCCGGCGGCAGACCCTGGCCATGGTGCCGGTCAAGAACCGCGACCTGAACGAGGAAATCACGGCCGAGGGGCTGGTGCGCCTGTCCCTGCCCGTGGGCGTGCGGCCGGCCCTGGCCGGCTTGGCCCGGCGGTTCGGCCTCTGGGACGGCCGCCCCCTGCGCAAGACCGTGGAACTCGACGCCATGGGCACGGCCGTCTGGCAACTGCTCGACGGCCGGCGCTCGGCCGGAGAGGTGGCCGCCGCCCTGGCCGAACGCTACCGCCTGGACCCTCGCGAGGCCGAACTGGCCGTGGCCCAGTTCCTGCGTCTGCTCGGACGCCGCGGCGCTATTGCCGTGGCGGAGGGGAGAAAAGGATAGGGAGAAGATGCCTCCGGCGGCCGGGGGGCATGATGCCCCCCAGACTCCCTCGCACCACAGGGAGGGACCCCGGGCGACGGTGTAACGCTCCCCCTCGACGCGAGGGCGGGAATGCTTATGGTCTGTGTAGACGCCAGGAGGCAGACCATGAGCAGGATGACGCGACGCGTTTTTCTCGGTGTGGCGGCGGCCGCGGCCCTGGTGCCGCGCTGGCTGGCCCAGGCCGTGGCGGCGGTCTTTCCCGTGCGCACCGTGGAGGTCGAGGATTTCGCCTTTGATGCCGGGTCGGGCCTGGTGACCCGGGGTGGCGTGGGGCGGCCCTACGCCCTGGTGGTGGACGGGCTGGTGGAGCGGCCGCTCCGCCTGGACTACGCGGCCCTGCGTGCCCTGCCCCAGACGGCCATGACCGCCGATTTCCACTGCGTGGAGGGCTGGTCCGTACCGGACGTGGCCTGGCGCGGCCTGCGGCCGGCCACGCTCATGGCGTTGGCCCGCCCCAGGCCCGAGGCCCGCTACGTCATCCTGCACGCCCTGGGCGGCACCCGGTCCCGGCCGGGCGGCCTGGATCACTATGTGGAATGCCTGCCCCTGGCCGATTGGCGCAATCCCGCCCTGGGCTATCTGCTGGCCCTGGAGCTGGACGGTCGGCCGCTACCGGCGGACCACGGGGCGCCCTTGCGGCTGGTCTGTCCTTTCGATCTGGCCTACAAGGCCATCAAGTTCGTGACGCGCCTGGAGTTTTCCGCCACGGCCCAGGACGGCTGGTGGACCCGGGCCAACGGCATCTATACCGCCTATGCGCCGGTCGAGCCGGAGCGGCTGCGGGTTCCGGACCCGCGGACGGCGCGTTAAGCCCGGCCTGTCGTCCGGCCAGGGCCGGGCGGGCAGGGGAGGCAACGTGCGTTTTCTTGAGCTCACCAGCACGGACCCGGCGTTCAATCTGGCCGCCGAGGAATGGCTGCTCCACACGAGTACGACTGACGTCTTCATGCTCTGGCGCAACGCCCGGGCCGTGATCGTCGGCCGCAACCAGAACACCCGGGCCCAGATCGACGAGGCCTACGTGCGGGCGCACGATATCGCCGTGGTCCGCCGGCTGACCGGCGGCGGGGCGGTCTTCCACGATCTCGGCAACGTCAATTTCACCTTCATCGCCCTGCGGGCGGGCGGCCGGGCCATCGACTTCCGTCCGTTCACCTCCCGGGTGGTCGAGGCCCTGGCCGCCATGGGCGTGACCTGCACCTTTTCCGGCCGCAACGATTTGGTGATCGACGGCCAGAAGATTTCGGGCAATGCCCAGCTCGTGGCCAAGGACCGGGTGCTGCACCACGGCACCCTGCTTTTCGCCGCCGACATGGCCGGCATCTCCGGGGCGCTGCGCGTCGATCCCAGCAAGTACCGCGACCGGGCCGTCAAAAGCGTGGCCCGGCGCGTGACCAACATCGCCTCCCACCTGCCCGAGCCCATGGCCGTCACCGACTTCATGGAACGACTGATGGAACACGTCTCCCACGGCGCGGCCCTGGGGGACCGGACCCTGTCCGCCCCGGAGACCGCCGCCGTGGCCGGGCTGGCCGAGCGCAAGTACCGCACCTGGCAGTGGAACTACGGCGTTTCCCCGGGCTATGGCTTCACCCGGACCTGCCGCACGCCGGGCGGGGTCGTGGAGGTCCACCTCGACGTGGTCGAGGGGACCATCCGGGCGGCCCGCATCTTCGGCGAGTTCTTCGGCTGCCGGGATATCGCCGACCTGGAAGCCAGGCTCGCCGGTTGCCGCCACGACCGGGAGGCCCTGGCCCGCCGCCTGGCCGACGTGCCCCTCGGCGAGTACATGCGCGACGTGGCGCTGCCCGCCTTCCTCGACTGTCTGTTCTGACGCGGCCCCGGCCGCGCTCCCCGTCCTTCAGGCCGGTCCCCGCCCGGGGCCGGCCTTTTTCTCTGCGTTCGTCGGATGCCATCGTGCCGGCGGGCTCCCTGCGGACAGCCGATGCACGGTGAGGCAGGCTTCCGGCGCCGCTCCCTCTGTAGCAGCCGTCGGTCGGTTTGTTGCGTCACGCATTGGCACTTTTGCGTGATGCAATATTCTTGATGAAAAAACTCTGACATAGGGCGCTTGCCGCCATTGACAAGCGTATTGTCTGCGAGCAAAAGAAATTGCTAGAATCCAAAAAAATATTATTTTATATTAATGTAAACATAAGAAAGCGCATAATGCAAGAAAAATGCGCTGTTAGGAGCATATTGCTCGGGGAAAAGACTATTTGACACGAATAAAACAAATTTCGTGATAGATTGCCAAAAAAATAAAAATTCCCTATCGCTACACCATCAGGCAAAAAACTGTTGCATGCGTAAAAAAAGAATGCTTCGCGCTTGCAGTATAACGCAAATTCTATGTTAATATTAACATAGAAATGATGCGCCTGCGAGCCTGGTGTGGAGGTGGACGCACAGCATTTTGCCATATGGGGGGAGCGCTTCGGAACGATCCGTTCCGGTGAACGAAGTATATTAAAATTAAGCTGGGGACGCTGTGCTGGCCCCCACCTGGACCTCCCTCCGGGAGAGGGGGCGTTGCGGTTGTGTCGTCGCCGACACGGGCTTGTCATGGAAGATTTATGCTAAAATTAACATATCAAATACGCCAATACGCCGGGCTGGCGCGCTGGCTGCTGTTGCCGGGCGTGCTGGTCGCGGCCGTGGCCGCTTCCCTGGCGGTCGGCAGTTTTCACGTCTCCCTGGCAGATTATGCGAACGGGCTGCGGGGAACCTTGCCGGCGGACCGCCGGGCCGTGCTCGTCAATCTGCTGTTCGCCATCCGCCTGCCCCGCATCGTGGCCGCGGTCGTCATCGGGGCGGCGCTGTCCACCTCGGGCGCGGCCTTTCAGGCCCTGTTCGTCAATCCGCTCGTGTCGCCCTCGTTGCTCGGCGTGCTGGCCGGGGCTTCCTTTGGGGCGGCGCTGGGCATTTTGTTGTCCTGCTCCATGGTGCAGATCCAGGCGATGGCCTTCCTGGGCGGCCTGTTGGCCGTGGGCCTGGCCTTGATCCTGGTCCGCCGGCGCGGCCTGCGCTCGCGGGTCACCCTGGTGCTTGGCGGCATCATCAGCGGCGCCTTTTTCACGGCCTTGCTGTCCCTGGTCAAATACGTGGCCGATCCCGACAACCAGCTGCCGTCCATCGTCTATTTTCTCATGGGCAGCCTGGCCCAGGTGAATCTGAGCATGGCGCTCGGGGCCGGGGCGGTCATGCTTGTCGGCACGTGCGGCTTGCTGGCCTACGGCCGCCAGCTCAACGCCCTGAGCATGGGTGAGGAGGAGGCCCACTGCCTGGGCGTCAACGTGGAGCGCACCCAGCTCGTCATCATCGGCCTGGCCACCCTGGTTGGCGCCCTCAGCGTGGTGGTCGGCGGCGTCATCGGTTGGGTCGGGCTGATCGTGCCCCATCTGGCCCGGCTGGTCTGCGGTCCGAACAATTCCCGGCTGCTGCCGGCCTCGGCGCTGCTCGGCGCGCTGTACCTGCTCGTGTTGGACGATATCGGCCGGACGGTGTTTCCGGTGGAGGTGCCGATCGGCGTGCTGACGGCGTTGTTCGGCATCCCCTGTTTCGCGGGCCTGTTCCGCTGGTCCGGGAGCGTCTGGCGATGAGTGCCGTCTTCACCCTGGAGCGGGTGTCCTTCGGCTATCGGCGCCGGCCGGTGTTGCAGGACCTGTCCCTGTCCCTGGCCGAGGGCCAGGTGACGGCCCTGCTCGGTCCGAACGGCAGCGGCAAATCCACGCTGATCAAGCTGTTGCTCGGCATCATGCGGCCGAGCCGGGGGCGGGTGCTGTTTCGGGGACGCGCGTTGGCCGCCTACGGCCGCAAGGAGCTGGCCCGGCATGTGGCCTATCTGCCCCAGAACCATCGGCCGGTCTTTGCCTACACCGTGCTGGACGTGGCCCTGCTGGGCCGGCTGCCCCACAAGGGCTTTTGCGCCCCGTTCCAGCCCCTCGACCGTCAGCTGGCCCGAAACAGCCTGGCCCAGTTCGGCATCGAGCACCTGGCGGACGTCCCCTACACCGAGATCAGCGGCGGCGAGCAGCAGCTGACCCTGTTGGCCCGGGCCCTGACTCAGGGCGCCGAGGTCTTCATCATGGACGAGCCGGAGTCGGCCTTGGATTTCGGCAATCAGGTCCGGCTCCTGGAGCGGGTCCAGGCGCTGGCGGAGCGCGGCTATACGTTTCTTTTTTCCACCCATTCGCCGGACCATGCCCTGCGGATCGCCCATCGGGCGGTGCTCATCCGCAACGGGCGGGTGCTCGGCGACGGGGTGCCGGCGGAGGTCATCGACCAGGAGGGCTTGGCCAAGCTTTACGACGTCGAGGTGCGGTTGGCCGCATTCGGGGAAGACGGCAGGGTGTGTCTGCCCCGTTTGCATGGGTGTGTAACCAGCAGTCAGTAACGCAGGGAGGATTTCATGGCGGGGTTTCGAACGTCCGTTACGGTAGTGGCGCTTGTCGTCGTGCTCGGGTTGGTGACGGGGGCCTTTGCCCAGGAGCAGTCGGCGCAGGACCAGCAGGAACCGTCCGGTAAAAAGTCGGCCTATACGCTGCCGGACGTGGAAGTGTCGGGGGAAAAACAGCCAGGGCCCATTCAGGAGCAACGCGACGAGCCGGCCAGCATTTCGGTGCTGTCCAAAAAAAGCATCGAAACCCTCGGCGGGCCGGCCCAGACTTCTCCCTATGCCGCGCTTAACGCCATCATGCCGTCGTTCTATTCCGAAAACATTGATCCCTATGGCCTGGTCAACGATTCCAGCGTACGCATTCGTGGCGTTTCCGCCTTCAACTTCGGCAGCCTGTCCCAGACGATCAACGGCGTGCCCATCGGCGTGACCACCGGCAACGGGAACTCGGGCAATTTCGTGGACATGGAGAACATCAATACCGTGTCCTTGCTGCGGGGGCCGATTCCGGCCGACCACGGCTTCGGTTTCGGCGATGCCGGCGGCGCCATAAACCTGGAGGTGTTGGCGCCGAAATATCATCCCGGCGCGACCTTCGTGCAGAAATTCGGCTCGTTTAATTTCAACAGGACCTACGCCCGATTGGATTCGGGGCTGCTCCCGACGAATACGCGGATTTTCGGGTCCATCTCCCATTCCTATGCCGACAAATGGCGTGGGGTCGGCGATACCGACCGCATGAATTACATGGCCGGCCTGGCCCAGAACATGCTCGACGACCGGCTCAACGTCGAGGTCTATGGGGTGTATAACCGCTACAATCAGGACGAGTATCGACCGCTGACCTATATGCAGTCGACGTTTAAGAGCTTCTATCGCGGTTATGATTTCAACAAGAATTTTTACGGCAGTCCTTCTGCGGATTACGCCTATTACGGCTATAACCACCAGTACTTCGACCAATGGGGGGTGTTCGGTAAAATCGAGGCCAAGCCCTGGCAGGGCGGCACCATTACCTTCCGCCCGTATTACGCCGGGGCCAAGGGGCGTCGCTACTACTCGTCGGCCAACAGCGCCCCGTCGAGCGCCGGCACCATGGCCGTACAAACGTATTCCGTGCTTGATTTCCGGCAACGGCAATACGGTTATCTGGCGGAGATCGAGCAGAAGATCAATCCGGTGACGGTGAAGGTCGGCTACTGGTATCAGAACCTGTATCTGTTCCCCGGTCCTCCGGGGTCGATCCGCATGTTTCGGTTGAGCGGCGCGAGTTCGTACTTCCAGAACTGGGGGGCCATCAACTACATCGGTGACCGTATCTTCCATTCCCCCTACATTCAGACCAAGGCCGATCTCGGCCGGGTGCATTTGACGGGCGGCCTGCGCTATCTGTCCGTGACCTTTCCCTTCATGACGGCCTATAACACGGCAGGCGTTCCGGACGGTTCCTACGATGATATCCTTGATTCCGGGTTGAGCATCAATCAGAAGTTGAGCACCAATAGCTCCATGAAGGATGTCTGGCTGCCCAACGCCGGCGTCAGCTTCGACGTCACGGACCATTTGACCGCCCGGTTCATGTACGGCCGCAACTATGCCTGTCCGCCCCAGGGACCTTTCTACAACACCTATAAGCAAAACATGGCCAAGTTGCTGGCCAAGGGCATCACGCTCCAGAAGTTCTGGGATAGTGCCGATCTGGAAACGTCACAGAACTTCGATGTCGGCCTGCGCTACGATAACGGCACCGTTGTCCTGGCCCCGACGTTTTTCTATTCGAAACACTACAACAAGCAGGTGACCGAATACAGTGACAGCGTCGGCGGGTCCTACACCCAGACCGATGCCGAGGCCGAATCCATCGGCGGCGAGTTGGAAGCATCCTGGCGCGTCCGGAAATGGCTGACCCTGTTCGGGTCCGCTTCCTATAACCACTATGCCTTCACGAAAAACCTGCATACCGCCCTCAATTCGAGTCTCAACATTAAGGGCAATATCGTGCCGAATACGCCGGACTGGATGCTCAAGACCGGCTTTACCGCAACCTACAAGAACTTCACGGCCACGCCGCTCTACCGGTACGTCGCACCGCGCTACGGCGATATCGAGAACAAGCAGCGGGTGGATGGCTATCATCTGTTGGATCTGTCGCTCACCTATACGATTCCCGACTTGTGGCGGAGCAAGGGCGTGACCTTCTCCCTGGACTTCCAGAACATTCTGGACCAGCGCTATATCACGTCCATTCGGACCGGCGACGATAGCACGGAAGATTCGTCGATCTACTATTATCCCGGTGCGCCGTTTAATGTCGTTGCCGGCATCAAACTGGAGTTCTAGGAGCGGACATGACCACGGTTGCCCGACGTATCATGCTCCTGGTGGCGGTGCTTCTTGGCCTGGCCTGGGTTCCGGCCCGGGCCGGGGAGGCCCCGCCGGCCGGACGCCGCGTCATTACCGATATGTGCGGCCGTACGGTCAGCATCCCGGCCCATATCGCCCGGGTGGTCACGGCGGAAGGCACGCCGTCGGTCAACGCCACCCTGTTCGCCTTGAGCAAGGGCGGCCTGATCGTCAACGGCCTGCCCCCGGGCATGCAGGGCTCCCATTGGCAGTATCAACTCCTGTTCGCGCCGCAGCTGGCCCACCAGCCGGCCGTGTCCGCCCATGGCGCGTCCTGGGTGCCGAACCTGGAGGCGCTCCAGGCGCTGCCCCATGACGTCGTCATGGTCGTCACGCCGGCCATGGCCCAACTGCTGGCCGATCGGGGGTTTACCGCCATTTGTCTGGGCTGGAGCAGCCCGGTCACCATGCTCGGCAGCATCCGGCTGCTGGGCGATATCCTGGAATGTCCGCAACAGAGCCAGGCGTTTTTGGACTACTATCAGGGCGTGCTCGACCGGGTGGACAAGCGCCTGGCCGACCTGCCCCCGGCCAGGCGGCGCTCGGTGCTCTATCTGCGGACCGAGGGGCCGAGCATCAATACGACCATCCGGGACGTGGTCACCCACGCCGGCGGACGTTACGCCGCGCCGCCCGACCTGCCGCTGCCGGGGCTGGACGTCAACGCCGAGCGCCTGCTCGCCTGGGACCCGGACGTGCTGTTGGTCATGGACCCCGCCGGCGTGCGCCGGATCCTGCACGATCCCCGGTACACCACTCTGCGGGCGGTCAAGAACAAGCGCGTGTTCGCCGTGCCCTCCGGCGCCCTGGCCTGGAGCCATCCCACGCCGGAGCGGGCCCTGGGCATTTTGTGGATGGCCAAGCACTTCTATCCGGAGCGCTTCGCCGATGTGGATATGATGCGGGAGGCCCATGCCTTTTACGCCCGGTTTTACGGTAAGGACCTCACGAGAGCGCAACTGGCCGATATCATGCATGAAGACCAGGAGAAACCATGATGCCTGGCGGCCCGCTCGCCGCGCCGCCGACCAGGCGGTCCGAGGCGGGCTCATCGCGCCGAGCGGCTCCGTTCGGGGAGGACGGGAGGGTCCTCCCCGGAGGGTGCCGGGCGGTCGCCTGCGCTTCGCGTCACGATTTTATATGAAATCGTGACGGCTTGCATTTTCCCCCAGTCTGTCTACAGGGCGAGAGGAACGGACGAGAGGGGCGGTGCCGGCGAGAAGACGCCCCCGGGACGCGCCGCCGGACGGCGCCGAGAAACGGCCCCTGCCATGGACACGCCCCTTGCCGTGAGGCGCCGGGGCAAACCAGGAAGATCACATGCTGCACGATGCACAGGATGTCGCGGTTGAGGAAAACGCCTCGGGATGGATTTTCGACGAGGCGGTGCGCACGTTGCGCCGGTATTACGGCGCGGGACTCGACACGTTGCGGATCGAGCGGCTGGTGGTCGGCGTCTTCGTCACGGCCGTCAAACTGTCCAACGGCTGCGGCGGCGTCGCCTATACGCCCCCGGAGATTATCGAGCACGCCGGGCGGCGGGTGCTGCACGACTATGCCACGTCCATTCGGGGCATGACCGCGGCGGCCGTGGCCCAGGGTGGGGATATCGGGCCGTTTTCGCCGGTCATCCGGCTGGCCACCCTCAATGCGTTGTCCGTACCCATTCTCGACGAGCGTTCCCGGGGATGCCCCTCGGATGATCTGGCGGTCTACCGCCCCCTGGTGGTGGGACGCCGGGTCTGCATGGTCGGGGCCATGATCCCCCTGATCGATCGGCTGGCCGAGTTGTCGCCCAAGGCGATCCTGGTGGCCGACAAGAAGTACGAGACCCTGGAGGAAGTGAAAAAGGCCACCGTGGTGCCCTTGGACGAGCTGCCCGCCACCCTGGCCGGCTGTGATACGGCCATCCTGACCGGAGCCACCATTCCCAACGGCAGCATCACCGGACTGCTCGACATGATGTCGCCGCGGACCGCGGTGGTGGTGACCGGGCCGACCGGCGGGTTCGTGCCCGAGCCCTTGTTCGGCCGGGGCGTCGCCCTGGTCGGCACCACCCTGGTCACCGATGCCGACCGGACCGTGGACATCCTGTCCGAGGGTGGCGGCATGTATCATCTTTTTGACGGCTGCCTGCGCAAAATCAGCCTGCCCAATACCCCGCGGCTGCGGGAGTTGGGCGTGCTGTCGGCGTCCGTCTGAAAAAACAGCGCAAAGGAGCAAGCAATGGAGGAGGAACAGGCCCGGACCTATCAGCGGCTTCTGGAAGAAGCGGGCCGATTCCACGGCGATATCTGCCGGGGCATCGAACTGGGGACGCGGATGACCATGGCCGGCTTGGAGCGGATCGGCATCACCGATCCCAAGGGCAAGGACCGCAAGCGGCTCATCATCTTCGTGGAGGTCGACCGCTGCGCCACGGATGCCATCACGGCCCTGACGGGCTGCCGGCCCGGCAAGCGGAGCATGAAGGTGCTCGACTACGGCAAGATGGCCGCCACCTTCGTCAATATCGAAACCGGCCACGCCGTGCGGGTGAGCCTCAAGCCCAAGGAGAACCAGGACCCGGACCGGTCCTTTGATACCTACGAGGACGACGAACTGCTCAACATCATGGATGTCGATGTGAACCTCCGCCCCGAGGATCTGCCCGGACGGCCGGTGCGGACCTGTACCTGCGCTCGGTGCGGCGAGAACATCATGGATGCCCGCGAGGTCGTGGTCGACGGGGAGACCCTGTGCCGGACCTGTTACGAGGGCAAGGCCTACTATCGACCGCATGGAGGAAACGGCACATGCGCGAAATGACCGATAAGGACGCGGATTCGTTTTTGTCCGTCAGCCGGAAGGTGTTCGCACCGCTGTACCCCTTTTACGCCGACCGGTTCCTCAAGCGTTCGGGCATCACCCGGGGGGTGTGCCTCGACCTCGGTTGCGGCGGCGGGGACCTCGGCCTGGCCGTGGCCGCCCAGAGCGAACACGCCCTGGTGCTGCTCGACCAATCGTCGACCATGGTCCAGGCCTCCACGGAGCACGCCGCCGAGGCGGGCCTGTCCGGCCGCACGTTGGTCCTGGAGGCCGACGTCCATCATCTGCCCCTGGCCGACAACTCCGTGAACCTCATCGTCAGCCGGGGCTCGGTCTGGTTCTGGAAGGACCTGCCGCGGGCCTTCGCCGACATCTACCGGGTGCTGTCCCCGGGCGGCCGCACCTTCATCGGCGGCGGACTCGGTTCGTCCGAGATTCGCAAGACCATTTGTCGGGAGATGGCCAAGGTCAATCCCAAGTGGCACGAGGACGGCCCGCCGGCCGCCCGTCCGGGGTCCGCGCCCCAGCGGCACGAGGAGCATTTGCACGCCGCCGGCATTACGACCTTCCGCATCACCCGGGATGATCCGGGACATTGGATCGAAATCTGGAAGGAAAATTGAGGATGCGCTTCGGGCCGCCGGTCGCCGGCGGCCTTTTTTGTGGGCGAGGGGAAAAATTACCCATCGGCTGGTGACAAAAGCTACAGTTTGGGCTATAGCCTCCTACGGTTGAATTCCCTCATAACCCTTAACCGATAGGAGACACACATGAAAGTCAGCGCCCGCAATCTGATCCCCGGCACCGTGAAGAAAGTGAACATCGGCATGGTCAATGCCGAAGTCGTCATCGAAGCCGCTCCGGGCGTCGAGATCGTGTCCATCATCACCAAGGAATCCGCCGAGGCCATGGGGCTGTCGGCCGGCGCCAAGGTGAAGGCCATGATCAAGGCTTCCAACGTCATGGTTGTCGTGGACTAGCGAAAAACGGGCGGCCTCGCGACCCGGCGGCGCTTGTGCCGTTCGCATCCGGGGTGGGAGGTGACGCCGCGTACTTGCGGGATGTCCGGACCGGTCTCCCCGGACATCCCGATTTTCCGGCGGTGTGTCGGCTTGCGGACCGTATCCTCTTGGTGATACCTCCCTTTCTTCGTCCACCGTGCAGCACCATCATGAGGATGCGATGCCTACCAGCGCCCGCAACGTCTTTTTCGGTAAAGTCACTGCCGTTCGGGAAACCCCGCTGTTGACGGAAGTTACCTTCCAGCCCCAGGCCAACTACGCGGTGGTGTCGATCATCTCCACCGAAAGTTACGAGCGTCTGGCCTTGCGCGAGGGCGAGCCGGTCATGGCCATCGTCAAGGCGCCGGGCGTGCTGGTCGGCAAGGGGCCCAAGGGCGCCATCAGCACCCGCAACTGCTTTCCCGGCCGGGTGACCGACATTCGTCGGGACGGCGCCGTGGTGGAGGTCCTGGGCGAGCTGGACGATGGTACCCCCATGTGCGCCCTGTGCACGATCGAATCCCTCGAACGCCTGGATATCAAGGAAAACGACGCCGTGTGGTTTTTCTTCAAGTCCATCGGCGTCATCCTATCCGCCGAGAACCGCACGCCCCAGAAGACGGACGCCGAACGCTAGTCCGGCTGTCCCCTCAGGCGCCCAGCCGGCCCGCGTCCACCGTGGCCTTGCGTTCGAGCTTGGACCAGCCCATCTCCCGGCCGCGCAGCGACGCCATCAGCGTGCGCAGCGCCACCACGTACATGAGTTGGCGGTAGAAGAACCGCTGCAACACCAGCCAGACCAACAGCCGTTTGTCTTCTCCCCGCTCCAGCAGGAAGGCGACCAGCCCGGCCAGAATGTCGGCGGCCATGAACAGGGCGTAGTAGAACAGCACCCGCAGCAGGACGTCCGGCGTCCAGGTCGCCGGGTGCCACAGCCAGGACACCCAGGCCGCGAGACAGGTATAGATCAGCCACAGGTCCATGATCGGCGAGACGAGCTGGAACAGGATCTGGTAGAGCCAGATGTTGGGCAGGCCGAGGAAGGCCAGGAAGCCGTAGCGGGGCATGAGCAGCGCATCCTTGTGCTTCCAGGCCACCTGCAACGTGCCGAACATCCAGCGGAAGCGCTGGCGGATGAAGCCGTGCAGGGTGTCCGGGGCCTCGGTCAGGCCCACGGCCAGGTCGTCGTAGGCGACGACATAGCCCATCCGCTCCACCTTGAGCGTCAGGTCCGCGTCCTCGGCCAGGGTTTCCTCGGAGAAGCCGCCGGCCCGGTCCACCACGTCCCGCCGCCAGGCGCCGACCGCCCCGGGCACCACCGTGACGCTGTCGATGACGGTCAGGGCCCGCCGGTCCAGGTTCTGGCTGGTCACGTATTCCAGGGCCTGGCAGCGGGTCAGGAAGTTGACCCGGTTGCCGACCTTGGCGTTGCCGGCCACCGCCCCCACCCGGGGATCCACGAACCAGGAAGCGAGCCGCAAAATGGTGTCCCGGGCGAAGACCGTGTCCGCGTCCAGGGTGATGACGATGTCGGCCTGGGTCAGGGCGATGCCCCGGTTGAGGGCCGCCGGCTTGCCGGCGTTTTCCTGGCGGACGATGGTGACGAGCGCCTCCCCGGCAAAGGCCTCCCGCAACACCCGTGAGGTGGTGTCGGTCGAACCGTCGTCCACCACGATGATCTCGAAGGCGGCCGGATGCTGGCAGGCCAGCAGCGAGCGCACGGTCTGGAGCACGACCTTTTCCTCGTTGTAGGCGGGCACCACGACCGCCACGGAAAAGCCGCTTCCCGCTTCCAGGGGAGGGCGCCGCCGGCCGTGGATTTTTTCCAGGATGGCCAGGACGACCACGAGCAGCAGTCGGCCGATGCCGAGGATCGTGCCCAGAAAAAACAACCACTGCAGTCCGGCCGACCAGAGGAAGAGCAGGAAGAAGCCAACCCGGTTGCCCAGGGCCACCAGCGGATTCTCGCCCTTGGTGAGCGGCATGATGGCGTCCTGGGGCTGCCCCAGCAGTTGGGACACGGTCACGAAATGATAGCCCTTGGCCCGCAGGGCTTCGATGATCCGGGGCAGGGCGGCCACGGTCTGGGTGCGGTCGCCCCCTGAGTCGTGGAGGAGGATGACGTTGCCTTCGCCGGATTCGGCCTGGCGGACGGCGGTCTTGACGATGGTCTCCACGCCCGGCTGCTTCCAGTCGCTCGGATCGATGCTCATGCCGACGAACACGTAGCCCTGGTCGCTTAAGGCATCCATCGGCCGGACCTGGTCCTCGGTTTCCGGTTCGCTGTCCTCGCCGTAGGGCGAGCGGAACAGGTGGGTCTGGCGGCCGAGGATGCTTTCGAGCAGCCGCTCGGTGGCCGACACTTCCAGGCGCAACTGGGTGAGGGAGACCTCGGCGATGTTGGGATGGGTGTAGGTGTGGTTGCCGATGTCGTTGCCGGCGGCGAAGGCGCGGCGCACCAGCTCCGGATGCTTTTCCGCGTTGTTGCCGATGATGAAGAAGGTGGCCTTGACGCCCTCCTTTTGGAGGATGTCGAGGATCTGGGGCGTATAGCGCGGGTCCGGGCCGTCGTCGAAGGTCAGGGCCAGGGCTTTGGGGGCGAAGCCGTGCCGTTCGATGACATAGGGGGAGGGGGGAACCTTGAAGCTTTCCTGGGTGATGAGCCCGGCGGCCGGGTCGAAGGTGATCGCGCGCTGGCCGATGCGCGGCCGCTGGGTGATGGTGAGGATTTCCCCCTGTCCCTCGTAGTCCAGGTCGTAATCGAACCGGATTTCCTCCAGCTTTTTCGCGGCGTCCGCCCCGGGCGACCAGTTGAGGCCGAAGAATTTCCAGATGCACGGGTCCTCGCCGCCGAGACGCCAGAGGGCGAAGCCGGCCGGTCGCAGCGGCTTGGCCGTCAGCATGGCGTTGAACACCGTGGTGGCGTCCATCAGCCAGACCTCGTGGAGCTGGTCGTTGTCGTCCTGATAGCTGAAATGCGGATTGCCGGAGGCCGGATCGAGCCGGATGTCGCCCTCCGAATCCTTGGCCGTGAGCACCGCCTCCTCGAAGGTCTTTTCCGTCGCCGGCTTGCCCTTGGGCCAGTCGTAGGCATAGCTGCCGAGCGCCACCACCAGCTTGTTCGCGGGGATCTCGGCCGCCCGGGCCCGGAGCGCCTTGGCGTACCAGCCGAGGCCGGCCAGGGGGCCGGGTTTGCTGGTGGCCCAGTGCTCGTCGTAGGCCATGATGATGACGGCATCGACCATCTCCCCGAGCTTGCGGTAGGGGAACCCCGGTTCGGTGGCCGGCACGTTGACCGAAATGGTCAGGCCCTGGGCGTGGAAGGCGGCCGTCGCCTCGGCCATGAAGCGCAAGAACGGCTTCCAGCCCGTGTCCGGAAGATCCTCGAAGTCGATGCTGATGCCGGCAAAGCCGTTTCGCCGGACGTAGTCCAGCAGGGAGGCGACGCAACGGGCGCGGGCGGCGCTGTCGGAGGCCATCTTGACCACCAGGTCGCCGCGCCAGGTCATGTCGATGAAATTGTTGACCAGGGGCGTGATCGGCAGGGACGGACGGCGCGCCCGCAGGAAATGGAGCACCTGTTCGGTCTTGTCCGGGCTGTCCTCGCGGATGCCGCCGTTGCCGTCGGTCAGATGTAGCCATTCGGGGATGAGCTGGTCGAGGTTGCCGCTGTTTTTGCGTAGTGAACTGAGGCTGGCGTCGTCCCAGTTGACGAAAAAGCCGATGGCCTTGGGGGCGTAGGGTTGGGTGGGGACCGCCTTGGCGGCCAGGGGCGGCCGCCGCCTGGTGGCGCGGATTTCCCGGGCCAACACCCGCTTGAGCTTGGCCAGCCGGGCGTCCTGCCGCTTGGACGGCTTGGGCAGGGCCGGCGTGGTGTGGCGGCGGTGGGGCAGAAACCGGGCCGAGGGCAGGGACAGGGATTCCAGGGCCGGGTTGAGCAGGACGCTGCCGACCAGGACGATCAGGGCCGTGGAGATCAGGGCCGCGGCCACGAAGGCTCCGGCTTTTACCCTGGGCCACCGCTTGCGGGCGGGGTCGAAAAAGATCGGACGGATTTTGGTTGTGGACACGGTAGGGCTCGCAACAGGTGTGACAACGTGGTGCGCTCTCGCGGGCACGGGGTCAAATGATATTCTTGAGAGCTTTCCGAACCGCCCGAAATGGCGAAGCGTCTTTCGCGAGGACGGCAGCCGGGCCGGCCTTTTTCGTCCGTCCTGTTGAAGCGTCTGGGCCGGGATGCTATGGTGGCCTTCCTACTGTCTGCCTTCTCCCGATGGGCGTCACACCAATGGAGGTTGCCATGGCCGAATGCGAATGCCTTCCCCGCTGTGTGTTTTTTAACGACAAGATGCAGAACATGCCCGCCGCCGCCGGGTTGCTGAAAAAGCGTCTGTGCCAGGGCGACAACAGCCACTGCGCCCGCCACATGGTGCTGATGGCCCTGGGCAAGGAAAAGGTGCCGGCGGACCTGTCCCCCAATCAGGTGGACCAGGCCCAGGCCCTGATCGCCAAGGGCTGATTCCGCCCGATCCCGCCGCCTTTCGCGCGAGCCCCGTCCCTCCTGAACGGGCGGACGCTTGACAACGGTTCGATATCGAACCATATCCCGCCCATGCGCTCCGTCATGGTGATCGATCTGATCGCCCGCATCCACGAGCGGGCGGACGCCTTCCTGGTGGCCGAGCTGCGCCGGCGGGGGCTGACCGGACTGGTGCCGTCGCACGGCAGCATCCTGGCCGCCCTGTACCGGCTCGGGCCGTTGCCCATGGGGCGGCTGGCCGCCTGCATCCGCCGCAAGAAGAACACGGTCACCACCCTGGTACGCAAGCTCGCGGCCGCCGGCTACGTCGCCTGCCGCAAGGACCCGGACGACAGCCGGGTGACGCTGGTGTGTCCGACGGCCAAGGCCGAGGCCTTCCGCGAGGAATTCGCCGTCATTTCCCAAGTGCTTGTGGACCGAGCCTGGGGCGAGATGCCCGAGGTCGACCGGCAGGCCGTAATGGCCGGCCTGGAGGGCTTGGAAGCCAATCTTGGGTGATTGTGTGCCGTAACAGGTTCGGCATCGAACCAAAAGGAGTTGCCGTATGCATCAGCACGCGCTGGCCATGTTGGAGAAGGGCAAATTCGTGTTTCTGGCCACCTGCGAGGACGGGAAGCCCCATGTCCGGCCGTTCGGGTTCATGGGGGAGCACGAGGGCAAGCTGTGGTTCTGCACGGCCACCAACAAGGCGGTCTATGCGCAGTTGGCCCGCAATCCCAACGTGGAGCTGGCCGTGACCACCGTGCCCGACATGCTGACCCTGCGTATCCAGGGGCAGGCGGCCTTCGCGGACAACCGGGCCGTGAAGGAGGCCATCATGCAGCGAAGCGAGGTGGTGCGGTCGATCTACACGTCGGCGGACAACCCGGTTTTCGTGGTGTTCTCCATCGAGCACGGCGAGGGCACCATCACGGACATGAAGGGCAATCCGCCCGAGCACTTCACGCTGTAGGGAGCGGGGGACCAAGACCAGGGCGCTGCCCCGGACACTACCTGACGAGGGTGCTCCTATGCCTCCGGCGGCCAGGGCGCTGCCCTGGACCTGCTGGGGGGAATCATTCCCCCCAGCCCCCCTGCATGGGGGCGCGGAAGGGTAGCCCCTGGAGGGCGGGCTGTCGGTGGCGGTTGTCCTGGGATGTCCGTCCGGAATCGGGGCGGCGGCACAAGCCGCCAAGCCGGCTTGACACCGCCCCGATTCCGGACGGACCAGGCCGTCGCCCTGCGGGCGAGGGGGCAGGCGCATCGGCCTGTCGTGTGACCGGGATAAAAATCGTTTTTACGTCCAGGGGGACCGGGGGGAATGATTCCCCCCGGCCGCCGGAGGCATCTTTTCTTCCTATGCCGTCAGCGCCAGGGCGCGTTCGATGCGGGCGAGGACGCGGTCGCGGCCCATGACGGCCATGGTCTCGAACAGGCCGGGGCTGGCCGTACCGCCGGTGATGGCGATGCGGATGGGCTGGGCCAGGAGCTTGAACTTGACGCCGGTGGCGTCGAGGTAGCCCTGGACCGCTGCCTCCATGGACGGCTGGTCGAAGGTGGGGAGCCCGGCCAGCAGGTCGCGCACCTTGGTCAGATGCTCCAGGATTTCGGGCGTGTAGTATTTTTTCACCGCCGCCATGTCATAGTCCAGGCTGTCATCGGCCGCCACGAAGCAGGCGGCCTTGTCGGCCATTTCGATCATGGTCTGGGCCCGGGGCTGGAGCAGCGGCACCACCGTGGCCAGATAGTCGAGGTCCTGGTCCGGCAGGCCACGGCGCATGAGAAAATCGTTTAAGAGTACGGCCAGGCGCGAAAGCGGGCTTTCCTTGATGTAATGGGCGTTGAGCCACAGGAGCTTGGCCTGGTCGAAGACGGCCGCCGAGGAGCCGAGGTTCTCCGTGGAGAAGAGGTTCACCATCTCTTCGCGGGAGAAGATCTCCTGGTCGCCGTGGGACCAGCCCAGGCGCACCAAGCCGTTGAGGATGGCCTCGGGCAGGAAGCCCTCGGTCTCGTACTCCATGACCGCCGTGGCGCCGTGGCGCTTGGACAGCTTTTTCTTGTCCGGCCCCAGGATCATGGGCACGTGGCCGAAGCGGGGCAGGGGCAGGCCCAGGGCGTTGTAGATGTGGATCTGGCGCGGCGTGTTGTTCAGGTGGTCGTCGCCCCGGATGATGTGGGTGACGCCCATGCTGGAGTCGTCCACCACCACGGCCAGGTTGTAGGTGGGCGAGCCGTCGGGCCGGCGCAGGACCATGTCGTCGAGCTCGGCGTTGTCGAAGGAGACTGTGCCCTTCACCATGTCGTCCACCACCGTGGCTCCGGTGACCGGTGCCTTGAGGCGGACCACCCGGCCGGGGCCGGGTCCCAGGCCGAGCTCGCGGCAGTGGCCGGAATACTTGGGCTTGAGGCCGTTTTGCCGGGCCTGCTCGCGCATGGCCTCCACCTCTTCCGGCGTACAGGAGCACCAGTAGGCGTGGCCGGTGGCCAGCAGCGTGTCGATGGCCTGGTTGTAGAGGTCGAAGCGCTGGCTCTGGTAGGTGATGTCCCCGTCATGGTCGAGCCCGAGCCATTCCATGGCGTCGAGGATGGACTGGGTCATTTCCGCCTTGGAGCGGGTGAGATCCGTATCCTCGATGCGCAGCAGGAACTTGCCGCCGTGATGACGGGCCAAAAGCCAGTTGAAAATGGCCGTGCGGGCGCCGCCGATATGGAGATAGCCGGTGGGGCTGGGCGCGAAGCGGGTGACGATGGTGGACATACGGGCTCCAAAAGGCGAAAAAGGGGAGTCCCATGAAGGGACTCCCCCTGATGTTGTGATCTGGGGGAAAAGGCTAGACGGCCTCGACGCCCTTCAGGCCCGGCACATCCTGGAGCAGGAGCCGCTCCACGCCGTCCTTGAGGGTCTTCTGGGCCATGGGACAGCCATGGCAGGCTCCGGTCAACCGGACCTGGGCGATCCCGTCCTCGGTGAGGGCAACCAGTTCCACGTCTCCGCCGTCGGCCTGGAGCGCGGGACGAATCTTGGCCAGGGCGGCCTCGAGCGCTTCTTTCATGGGAATATCTCCTTGCTGGTTGGCCGGACGGGCTGACCGGCCTAGGAGCCCGGAGGTAGCGTCTTTGCCGGATGGCGTCAACCGGCCGACCGCGGATGCGTCGCCTCGGGGATGGGCAAGCGGGTCAAGGCGTGCTACAGATCGCAAAAATTGATTCCTCCCGGTGCCTGCCTGCCGGTTCGGAGAGCCTGGATGCTCAAGAAAGTCGTATCGCTGACACTCTTTTTCTCCCTCTTCTTCCTGCTGTTCACGTCCCTGGTGGTGTTCGTCGAACCGCCGGCTCGGGTGGCCTCCTGGGCGGACTGGACCTTTCTGGGTCTGTCCCGGGAAAGCTGGGACGCCGCCCACCTCGGTATGGGACTGCTCTTTGCCGTGGCCGGCATCATGCATCTGGGTCTCAATTGGGATACGCTGATCGACCACCTGCGCGACGCCGACGGCGCGGTGGTGGTCTTCACCAAGCCGCTCGTGCTTGGGGCCATCGTGTCCCTGGCCGTGTTCATCGGCTCCCTGGCCGGCTTTCCGCCGGTCCGGCAACTGGTGATGCTGTCCGATTTCATCAAGGGCCGCACGGCCGAGATCTACGGCGAACCGCCCTATCCCCGGGCCGAACGGGCCTCGCTGGCCGAGTTCGCCCGGCGCATGGGCATCGGCCAGGACAAGGCCCTGGCCCTGCTGCGCCTGCGCAACATCAAGGCCCAGTCGGCCGACCAGACCCTGGCGGAAATCGCCCGGGACAACGGCGTGGCCCCCGGCGGGGTGTTCGAGGCGCTGAAAATGGTCATGGAGCCGTCCGGCGGCGTCACGCCCGGTCTGCCCAAGGACCCGCCTCCCGGACTCGGCCGGCGGAAGCTGTCGGATATTTGCGAGGAATACGGCCTGGACGTGCGGTCGGTCATCGGCCGCCTGGGAAATGCCGGCCTGCGGGCCCAGTCGGCCTGGACCCTGGCCGAGGTGGCCAGGAACAACAACGCCTTGCCCATTACCGTCTACGACGTGTTGCGCAACGAAAAGACGGTGCCGGCGCCGGTGGCGGTGGAAACCCCCGCCGCCCAGCAGCCGGCGCCGCAGCAGCCGATCGCCCAGCAGCCGGCGCCGCAGCAGCCGATCGCCCAGCAGCCGGCGCCACAGCAGCCGATCGCCGAGGCCGCGCCGTCACAGCCGGCGGCGCCGGTCCAGCCGGGCTATAGCGTGCCGTCGACCCCGTCGGGGCCGACCGCCGGGCCGGGCACGCCGGCCGAAACGCCGTCCGCCCAGCCGGCCCTACCCACGACGCCGCCGCCGGGGCTGGAAAAGATGATGCTGCAAACCTACTGCCGGGAATACAACATTCCCCTCAGCACGGCCGTCAGCCGTCTGGGCAAGCGGAACATCACGGCCTTCGGGGACATGACCTTCGAGGAATTGTCGCTGGAGAACAACCGGACGCCGGCGGACATTCTGCGGCTGGTCAACGGGCAGCCGTAGACGCCCCGTCGTCTTCCTCCTGAAGCCGGGCGAGCACCTGCAACAGCGCGCGGTGCTCCACGGGCTTGGCCAGATAGCCATCCATGCCGGCGGCCAGGAAGCGTTCCCGATCCCCGGACATGGCGTAGGCCGTCAGCGCGATCACCGGCAGGGGCGGCCACAGCCCGTCCCGGGTGCCGTGGCGGATGGCGGCCAGGGTTTGCAGGCCGTCCATGCCGGGCATCTGGATATCGAGCAGCACCGCGTCCACCGGCTGGCGGGCCAGCACCGCCAGGGCTTCCTGACCGGAGGCGGCCTCCAGCACGGTGTGCCCCTCCCGGCGTAAAATCTTGCCCTCGGCCAGCCGGTTGACGGGCTCGTCCTCGACCAGCAACAGCCGGAACGCCCGCTCGGGCCGGGCCGGCGCCGCCGTTCTTTCGCTGCCGTCCGGCGCGTCGGCTGTCTCCAGCTCCAGGGAACACAGGACGATGGTGCCCACGCCCGGCTCGCTGTCGATGCGGATGGCGCCGTGCATCAGCGCCACCAGCCGCTCCACGATGGACAGCCCCAACCCGGCCCCCTGGTAGGCCCGGGTGTTGGAGGCATCCACCTGGGTGAACGGCTCGAAAATCGCCTCCAGCTTCTCGGACGGGATGCCGATGCCCGTGTCGGACACCGCCAGGGTCAGGCTCACCCGGCCGGTTTCGGCCTCCGTCCGGGCCCCGGCCTCCAAGCGCACCTCGCCGGTATTGGTGAACTTGATGGCGTTGCCGACCAGATTCAGGATGATCTGGCGGATGCGGCCTTCGTCGCCCAGCAGCCAGGACGGCACCGAGGCGCCGACGGCGGTGGTCATGGTCAGGCCGTGTTGGATCAGGGCCGTCTTGAAGATGCCCCGGATGGAACCGAAGACGTTGCCGAGGGAGAAGGGTGCCCGGGCCAGGACGAGCTTGCCGGATTCCACCCGGGACAGGTCCAGGATGTCGCTTAAGAGTCGGGTGAGCTTCCGGCCGGAATCCAGGGCCGTGTGCACGCAATCGGCCTGATCGTCGTCGAGGGGCGTGTCCTCCAGCAACTGGAGCATGCCGAGCAGGCCGTTTAGGGGCGTTCGGATCTCATGGCTCATGTTGGCCAGGAAGGCGCTCTTGCTCTTGTTCGCCTCCTCGGCCGCCTCCTTGGCCGCGGCCAGCCGGGCCTCGGACAGGCGCAGGGATTCCTCGGCCCGTTTGCGCTCGGTGATGTTGGTGAACATGCCGAAGGCGCCGGAAAATCGCCCGGCCGCGTCGTATTCGCTGCTGACGGCGATCAGCACCCAGAGTTCCGTGCCGTTGGTCCGGCGCAGCCGCCGTTCGTAGAGTCCGCCGCCGGGCGGCAGGAGCTCCTGGCGGACCATGGCCATGTGCAGCTCCCAGTCCTCCGGGAACAGGAATCGCCGCACCGGCAACCCGGGCATGACGGCCGGATCGCAGCCGAGCATGGAGGCCATCACCGCGTTGACGTAGGTGGTGCGCCAGCGGGCGTTGACGGCCCAGACGCCCTCGGTGGCGGTTTCCACGAACCGCCGGTAGCGGCTTTCGCTTTGGGCCAGGGCCCGCTCGGCCTCCTTGCGGGATGAGATGTCGCGGATCATGCCGACCACGTAGCGTTCGCCCCGGCCGTTCACGTACAGCGACTTGCGGGTCATGAAGGTGTGGTGGCGGCCGTCGGCGTCGAAGGCGGTCTCTTCGGCCACGTCCTCGGAGCCGCAGGCCATGACCATGGCGTCCTTCTTGATGGAGGAGGCGCCGGCCCGCCCCGGGAAGATGGTCTCGGCCTTCCGGGACAGGATGTCCCGTCGGGCCAGGCCGGCCAAGGAGCAGAAGGCGTCATTGACCATGGTGAAGCGACCGGCCGGGTCCTTCACGTAGAACGGGTCCGGCATGGTGTTGATCACCCGGTCGAGAAAGGGGTCGGGCGGCCGGCGGCCTGGACGACGCCAGCCGCGCCCGACCGCCAGGGCGGCGGCCAGGACGAGGACGGCAAGCAGGGCTGTCAGCACCCAGGGCAGGTCCATGGCATCCCTTTCGTTGCGCCGGTCGGCGCGGACAAAACAACCGTTCCCTCCGTCCCGGACACGTGCCGGGGCGGATGCCGGACACGGCCGTCATCCGTCGGCCGCCGGCGCGAGCCTTCAGGGTTCGGGGGCGGCCCCGGGAGCCGGCTTAGCCGCCGAGGGCGGCCAGCGTCTTTTCCACGGGACGGCGTTCCTCCACGACCGGGGCCGGCTGTCCCGAATCGTGCAAGGCCTTGGACACGTAGAGTCCGCAAAAACAGGCGCCATGTTCGGCGACGTCCGCGTCGCGGTAGGCGCAGGGGCAGACGATGTCCCGGTCCAGGGCGAAGGTGCCCCCGGCCAGGCGGCAGGGGCAGGCCATGTAGCCGTAGCGTTCCTTGTTGACGAGCAGCGCGCGCACCAGATCCATGGTCATTTCCATGTCGGCGTTGAAGTAATTGCCCTTGGCTTCCTGGATCGGGCGCAGCTTCTCGTAGAGTTCCTGAGCGGTCATTGGTTCGCGCACTCCTCGATGGCCTTGTCGATTTGTTCCTGGTGGAAACCGACGACGACCGTTTTGCCGATGACGATGGTGGGAAAGGACATGGATGGGTTCAGCCGGCGGATGACGGCCATGGTGCCGGCCTTTTCCTCGTTCGGGAGCGTGTCCACGTGGATGCAGCGGTACGGCAGCGAGCGCTTTTCCAGGTATTCCTTGGCATGCTTGCAGTGGATGCAGGTGGACAGGGCGTACACTTTGATTTCAGGGGGCATGATTCGAACTCCTTCGACGCGATAGCGCGCTATCACGGTTTGGCTATTCGTTCATGAGGTATTCCCTTTTCCAGACGACGGGTCAAGCGGGAAAGGGGGTAGGTCAGCAGCAGATACAGCGCGGCCAGGGGCAGGTAGGCCTCGAAGGTCTTGTAGGTGGTGGCGTTGACCATTTCGGCCGCCTTGGTCAGCTCCCGGACGCTGATGATCGACAGCAGCGAGGAATCCTTGATGCAGGAAACGAACTGGCCCGTGACCGGCGGAATGATCCGTCGCACGGCCTGGGGCAGGATGACGGCGATAAGGGTCTGGCGGTGGGAAAGGCCGGTCGACAGGGCCGATTCCCACTGGCCCCGGTCCACGGATTCGATGCCGGCCCGCACCATTTCCGAGATGTAGGCCCCGGCAAAAAGGCCCAGACAGACCGTGCCGATGCCTATCGGGCTGTCCACGTGGATGACCACGCCCACGCAAAAATAGAAGATGAGCACCTGCACCAAAAGCGGCGTTCCCCGAAAGAGCTCGACGTAGAGGGTGGACAGCTCGGTCAGGACCACGTTGTCCGAGACGCTGGCCAGACCCGAGGCCAGGCCCAGGAGCAGCCCCAGGACGATGGACCCCAGGGCGACGGCGATGGTGATCCACAGCCCGTCCCAGAACAGCCGGCGGTAGGTCCAGGTCACGGACCAGTCCCAGGAGTAGTCGATTCCCGACAGGGCCAGCCACAGGAGCAGACCACCCGCCGCCAGCAGGGCCAGGCGCACCTGGATGCGGACGGCCCGCCGGCTCATTGGTGGAGCTGCCCGGCCGGGAAGACCAGAATGTAGGGTTCGCGGACGCCGAAGTCGGCCGTCAGCCGGGCGGCGATGTCCTTGGAGACGTCGCGGTGGGTCGAGACCAGATAGGCCGTATTGGCTTCGGTCTCCACCTGCCCCTTTGCGTTTTTCCAGGCCCCGGCCCCCTGGCCGAGCCGCGTGAAGCCGCCGTAGGTCGCGGTCAGCCAAGTCTCGAAGGCGGGCCGTTTCTCCGCAGCGCTGGTGCCGTCGGCCAGGGTCGTCGGCACCAGGAAGAAATGGACGAAGACCATGCGGGATTGCGCCGCCTGTACCGCCGTGGCGGAAAGCAGGACGAGCAGTCCCAAAAGCAGCAGCGAACGCACGTGGCGCATGGCGCCCTCCCGCGAGGCGTCCGGCGGAACGGTCGGCCGGCTCCGGGCGCCGGTCCCGCCGGGTGGGCCCTACTTCTTGGTTTGGGCTTCCCGCATGAGCGCTCCGAAATGCCGGTCGTAGAGGGCGTGCAGGGTGCCGTCGTTTTTGATCGTGGTCAGGAACATCTCCAGCCATTGCCACAGGTCGAAATCGCCCTTGGGCAGGGCGATGCAGAAGGGCTCGTAGGTGAAGGGCACGAGCATGGCCCGGGTGGTCTTGGGATGCTGCCGGTGATGCTTGGCGATGGAAAGCTGGTCGTAGATGAAGGCGTCGGCCCGGCCGGCCACCACGTCGGCGACGCAGGCCGTCTCGTCCGGGTAGCGGTTGATGGTGGCCTTGGGGAAGTGCTTGGTGACCGCCACGTCGGCGGTGGTGCCGGTCCGGACGGCGATGACGCGTCCGGCGGCGTTGAGGTCGCCCATCTTCTGCACGTCCTGGGCCTTTTCGATGCTCAACAGGGCGCACAGGCCGGTGGTGTAGTAGGGCGAGGTGAAGGTGATGGACTTGGCCCGCTCCAAGGTGCCGGTGATGCCGGAGATGATCAGGTCGATCTTGCCGGCGGCCAGGGCCGGGATGAGGCCGGTCCAGGCCATGTCCTTGATCTCCAGCTTGACGCCGAGCCGGTCCGCGACGGTCTTGGCGATGTCCACGTCGAAACCCTTGGGCGTGCCCGAGGCGTCCACGTATTCGAACGGCCAAAATTTGAGTTCCATGCCGACGACCAGGGTGCCGCGTTCGATGATCTTGTGGAGGTTGCTGCCCTCGAAGACGGCGAAGGGCGTGGTGTCGGCGAGCGCCGTGCCCAGGCCCAGGGAAAGGATCACGACGGCAAGGCAGAGGCGGCGGCAAAGGCTGCGCATGGCAATATCCTCCGGGTGCGTGGCGATCAGGAATGCGTGCGGTCCCGGCGAACGGACCGGACCCGGTCGTCGGCGGGCCGCAGTATAGCACATCCGCCGGGAAAGGGAACCCGAATCGGGCCTAGGACGCGCATCCCGGCGCCACGGCCTCCCAAATGATGTGGGCTACCGTCTCCCGCGGGGCGGTGGCGTCGACGATGACAAAGCGCTCGGAATGGCGGGCGGCCAGCGCCAGATAACCCTGGCGCACCCGAGTATGGAAGGCCAGATTTTCGGCCTCGAAACGGCCCTCGGCGTCGGTGGCCCCTTGGCGCCGGTTGCGGTCCCGGGCCCGGGCGAGTCCCTCGGCCGGATCGAGGTCGAGAAGGATGGTGCGCTCGGGCCACAGGCCGTCCACGGCCATGGCGTTGAGCTGCTCCAGGGCGGCCAGGTCGAGGCCCCGGCCGGAGCCCTGGTAGACGGTGGTGGAATCGGCGTAGCGGTCGCACAGCACCACCCGGCCGGCCGCCAGGGCCGGACGGATGACCGTGGCCGCGTGCTGGGCCCGGTCGGCCAGGTAGAGAAAGAGTTCGGCCCGACTGGTCAGGTCGCGGCTTTTCATGGACAGCAGGATGGGGCGCAGGGTGTTGCCGAGTTCGCTGCCGCCGGGTTCCCGGGTCAGCAGCAGCTCGCGGCCCCGGGCCTCCAGGGCCTGGGCCAGCAGGCCGATCTGGGTGGATTTCCCCGAGCCTTCTATCCCTTCAAAGGTAATGAACACTGGGCGACGTCCTTTTCCTTCTCCCGGGCTTTTCCCGGCTTGGCCTCGGGCGTTTCGCGCGGGGCGCGCACGGGATTGTAGAGGTAACGCTCCAGGGTGCGCACGTAGGGAGACCATTGCCCGGGGGCGTCGGATTCGAAGGAGCCGAAAATCTGGTTCAGCTTGGCGTCGATGTTGTCCGCGAAGTGCAGGACAAAGGCCTCGGCCGTCTGGGGCTGGCGGGGCGAACCGAATTCGTATTGGCCGTGGTGGGCCACGAGGATGTGCTTGAAATGGAGGGCCAGCGCGGGCTCGACCCCGGATTTGGCCAGGATCGGATCGAGCAGCTCCAGGGACATGACGATATGGCCGAGCAGCCGGCCGGCGTCGGTATAGTCCCGGGCCGGTCCCGGCGTCAGCTCCCAGGCCTTGCCCAGGTCATGGCAGCAGGCGGCGGCCAGCAGGGTGTCCCGGTCCAGGGCCGGATAGCGTTCGCAGATGGCCAGGACGAGCTGGCACACGGCGAGGGTGTGTTCGAGCAGGCCGCCCCGGTAGCCGTGGTGGACGTTCTTGGCGCCCGGCGCCTCCAGGAGGCGCGGCCGGAAGTCGGGATGGGTGAGCACGGCGGCCACGAATTTTCGCCAGGGGGCGTGGGCGATGCTGGTCCGGCACAGCCCGGCGAGCTTTTCCAGGAGCAGTTCCGGCGATTCGCTGCTGGAGGCCACGAACTGGGACATGTCCGGCGAAAATTCCTCGGCGGGCAGCACGCGCAGCCGTTCCACGTTGATTTGCGTCTTGTCGCGGTAGCTGCCGACCTGCCCCTCGACCCACACGAACTGGCCCGGGCGCAGATCGGCGTAGTCCTGGGCGGCTGGGCTCCAGATCTTGGCCTCGACCTGGCCGGAGACGTCTTCCAGGACCAGCGTCCAGAAGGGACCGTTTTTCGCCTGGCCGAGCCTGGCCTCGCCGATGCAGAAGATGTCGGCGAGGGATTGCCCCGGGGCGAGTTCGGCAATGAAGCGTGTTTTTTGCGTCACGATGGCATCACTGGTTGAAAACCAACGCAGGGTGCCTGCCGGGGCCACGGTTGTCAATCCCGGCGGCCTTCGGCATAGTGAGGCATTCATGGGTGCCACGCGGAGGCGTGGCGTGGGGGGGGCATGCGCATTCTGTTGACCAATGACGACGGCATCCACGCCGTGGGTATCCGGGATTTTTTCAAGGCCCTGACCGCAGCCGGCCATGAGGTCCATGTGGTGGCCCCCATTTCCGAGCAGTCGGCCGTGGGCCACGCCATCACCATCGCCATGCCGCTTCGGGTCAAGGAGTTTCGGGAAAACGGCTTCCATGGCCTGGCCGTAACCGGCACGCCGGCCGACTGCGTGAAGATCGCCCTGACCACGCTGTTGTCCGAACCGCCCGACGTGGTGGTGTCCGGTATCAACGCCGGGCCCAACGTGGGTGTGGACATCCTCTATTCCGGCACCGTGTCCGCCGCCACCGAGGGAGCGCTCATGGGCTATCCGGCCGTGGCCGTCTCGGCCGACGATTTCGCGCCGACCTGCATGGTGGAGCAGGGCCGTTACGCCGCCGACTTCATCGCCGGCCGGCCCTGGGAGGTGGCGCCGCCGCGCTGCGTCCTCAACCTCAATTTTCCGAACCGGCCGGTGGCCGAGACCTTGGGCCTGAAGATCTGTCCGCCGACGCCGGCCGTGTTCAAGGATTGGTACGTGACCCGCCAGGACCCGCGCGGCCGGAACTATTACTGGCTGACCGGCATCATTCCGCTGGAAGCGCTGGCTCCGGATACCGACCGCGCCCTGCTGTCCGCGGGCTATATCACCCTGTCCCCCCTGCGTTTCGATTTCGGGGATGCCGCCACCATGCGGCGCCTGGACGAACGGTTGGCCGCAGGCGGCGCGCCGAAGGAGGATGACACGGAATCCCGTGTTGGGCTATCATGAGCTACCAGTTGTTGTCGTCTCCATCGGGCGGCGGCCAGGCGCCCCAGGACGCACGCCCCGACGCGGCCTCTTCCGCCGCGATGGATTCGCCTTGGGGCGTGAGACCCTGCGGGAGCGGCATGAACATCCTCATCGTGGATGATTCCGATTCCTCGCGCCTGCTTCTGGCCACCATCCTCCGGGGGGCCGGCTACGAGGAACCGCTGTTCGCCAAATCGGCCGGCGAGGCGCTGTCCATGCTGGAGGGCCTGTGCCACCAGCAGGAGGCCCCGGCCGTGGACCTCATCCTCATGGACGTGGTCATGCCGGACATGAACGGCATCGACGCCACCCGGCTCATCAAGGCCGATCCCCGGCTGCGCGACATTCCCATCATCATCGTCACCGTCAAGGACGAGGTGGCAAGCCTGGAACAGGCCTTCGAGGCCGGGGCCATGGATTTTCTGGCCAAACCGGTCAACAGCATGGAGCTGCGGGCCCGGGTGCATTCGGCCCTGCGCCTGAAGGAGGAGATGGATCAGCGCAAGGCCCGGGAACGGGAACTGGAGGCGTTGACCCGCAAATTCGAGCAGCTCTCCAATCTGGACGGCCTGACCGGCGTGCCCAACCGGCGCTGCTTCGAGAACGTCTTCCGCAAGGAATGGCTGCGGGCCCGGCGCGATGGGGCGTCCTTGTCGGCGCTCATGATCGATATCGACTACTTCAAGATCTTCAACGACACCTACGGCCATTTGAAGGGCGACAGCTGCCTGCGCCGGGTCGCCGAGGCCATCCAGCAGGCCCTCAAACGTCCCGGCGACTTCGTGGGCCGCTACGGTGGCGACGAATTCGTGGTCATTTTACCTGGTACGGATTTGGCCGGCGGCCTGTCCATCGCCGGCAGCATCCGGGCCAATGTCCGCGCCGCGGGCATTCCCTACGCGGATTCGAGCGAGGGCGGATTGGTCACGGTCAGCATCGGCATCGCCGGGGCCGTGCCCTCCATGAACCTGGAGCCCGAGGCCCTGCTGGAAGCGGCGGACGCCGCCCTGTACCGGGCCAAAAGCGGTGGCCGGCAGCGGGTCGAAGTGCATCCGCTGGGCTAGACGAGCAGGGACGGGAGAAGAACCATGCGCGAAAGCCTGGCGGCGTTGGTGCTGGGGATGGCGGTCCTGGCGGCCGGCTGCTTCGCGCCCCGGCCCGAGGTTCTGGCCCGCGACTGGCGGCCGCTCGGCCGGACCGGTCCCACCCTGGAAACCGCCTTGCTCCAGTCGCCCGGCCGGGCCAATATCGTGTGGGAAACCTACGACGACGCGAAGGCCGTCCAGGTGGTGCGGATGACCGTGGAGTACGACCCGGACGGAACGGTCGCTTTTTGTCCGGCCGCGCCGGCCGGTATGCGGCGGGCCGCCCGGGTATTTTTGGTCCTGGAGGTGACGGTTTCCCCCGACCGGACGGTCGCATTTTCCGGCGCCCGGGTGCAGGCCTACAGCGCCAAGGGGTATTTCGAGGAATATCCCCTTGATCCCGGCGTGATGGCCGATCTGGTGACCCGCACCTTCCCCCTGCCGTGCCCCAATCTCTTTTTGCCGAACTACCTCTAGTCGCGCCGCACGCGGCTCGCGGTCCCCGTCTTTTGTCGGCGTCTTTGCCGGACGCCGCCTACTTGCCCTTGCTGGCCTTGATGGCTTGTTCGAGCTCCTCGAAGGAGGGGCGCTTGTCGATGGGGATGGCCCGGCGGCCGGCTTCCAGGGCCACCGGCGGCGGATTGCCGCCGACGAAGGCCGTGAGCGAGGCCTTGGCCGTCAGCAGGATGGCTTCGGTTTCCTTGGCCCTGTATTCGATGTTGGTGGCGACCGGGGCCACGAAGCCGTAGGCGCTGAGCACGCCGAGGAAGGTGCCGACCAGGGCCGAACCGATGCTGTGGCCCAGCACCTCGGCCGGCTCGTTGATCTTGCCCATGGTGAGGACGACGCCCAGCACGCAGGCCACGATGCCGAGGCCGGGCAGGGCGTCGGCCGTCTTGGAAATGGCGTGGGCCGGCACCAGGGCATCATGAACCGTGGCCTCGATGTCGGCGTCCATGATCGACTCGAACTCATGGGCCTCGATGTTGACCGTGGAAAAGATCCGCATGGTGTCGCAGATGAATTCCAGGACTTCCTTATTTTTCTTGTTCTTGGCGAAGTTGCTGAAAATGGGGCTTTCGGCCGGCCGCTCCACGTCCTTTTCGATGGCCACCAGGCCCTCGCGCCGGATCTTCATGTAGAGTCCGGACAGGGTGGTCAGCAGCTCCAGGTAATAGGCCTTGCTGGTCATCATGGGGCCGAGGATGGACAGGGCGCCCTTGAAGGTGGCGCCCAGGGCGTCCTTGGGCGAGGCCAGCACGAGCTGTCCCAGGGCGCCGCCGCCGATCATGAGCAGTTCCGGGGGGGCCGCCGACAAGAGCAGGTCGAAGTTGCCCTTCTCCATAATGAAGCCGGCCAGGATGCAGCCTACCACAATGAGCACGCCAAGTATTGCGAACATAGCCTCGCCATGGCACCGTCCGGGGCGCTAAAACTGGCCCTCGGTCGATTTGTCGTAGAGGTTGTCGATCTGCCGTTCCAATTCCTCGCCCACGGTCGGGGGCGGCTTGGGTGCGGCGGGCTTTTCCTTTGCTTTCGTCTGGTCCGCGTCGGCCGGCGTTTCGCCGGGCTTGGGTTGCCGGTAGAGCAGCAGACTGATCCGGCGGTTTTTCGGATCGAAGGGGTTGTCGGCCACGTAGGGCCGGGTATCGGCATAGCCGGTCACCCCGGCGATGTTGCCTTCGGGCAGGCCGTCCTGGACCATCAGACGGCGGGCCGCCAGGGCCCGGCCGGCCGACAGGTCCCAGTTGGTGTAGGTGCCGGAGTAGCGGTAGGCGTCGGTGTGGCCCTCGATGGCCACCTTGACGTCCTCCTTGCGGATGGCCTCGGTGACGGCGGCCAGGATGCGCTGGGCGTCCGGGGTCAGGCTCACCCCGCCCAGGTCGAACAAGGGGCGCTCGGCCTTGTCCATGATCTCGATGCGCACCTTGTTTTGGTCTTCGGTGACGGAAACCTGGTTGGCCAGTTCCGGGACCATTTTTTGGAGTTGTTGTGCGACCTGCTTTTCCAGGGCCTTGGCTTGGGCCTGGGCCTTGGCTTGGGCCTGATCGCCCGCCTTGCCCTGGCCGCCCGAGGGTTCCTTGCCGCCCTTGTCCACGGCCACGTCAGGCCGTTCGTTCTGGCTGCCGACCAGGGCGCCGGGCGGGCCCATGCCGCCGGTCACCATGGGCGTGGCCGAGGGACCGGGATTGCTGAAGATGCTGAAGTCGTTGAAATAGGCGGCCAGTTCTTCCTTTTTCGTTTGCGGGACCATGTTGAGGAGCCACATGAGCAGGAAAAAGGCCATCATGGCGGTGACGAGGTCGGCGTACGCCACTTTCCAGGAGCCGCCGTGGGCGCCTGCCTCGATCTTTTTCACCCGCTTGATGATGATGTTGCCGGTTTTTTGGCCCTGCTCGGACATGACCCCTCCAGGTCTTTCCTATCGGCCGACCGCCTGATTCTTTTTAGGGAGGCGAAATCCTTTTCTTCTCCCGCATAGCCCACGGTCGGGACAAAGGGCAACCGGGCGCATAAAAAAACGGGGCGGGGAATGACCCCCGCCCCGTCGGAAAAACGGTTCGCCCGTCCGGTATCCCGGACGCGCGTGCCCTTGCTACGCCGCTACGGCGGCTTCTTCCTTCGGCAGGACCAGCACGCGGGTCTTGACCTTCTTGTGGCGCATGTACTTCTCGAATTTGACCACGCCGTCGATCAGGGCGAACAGCGTATAATCGCGGCCCATGCCCACGCCCTCGCCGGGATGGAACTTGGTGCCGAGTTGACGCACCAAAATATTGCCGGCCAAGACGGCCTGGCCGCCGAAACGTTTGATTCCGCGCCGTTGGCCGGCGCTGTCGCGGCCGTTTCTGGAGCTGCCGCCAGCTTTTTTATGTGCCATGTCGGGCCTCCTTCAAGTGGCCTAGGCCTGGATGGACTTCACCGTCAGCTGGGTGTAGCCCTGGCGATGGCCTTGCTTTTTATGGGAATCCTTCCGCCGCCGCTTGTGAAAAACGACGATCTTGTCGCCTTTGACGTGCCCGGCGACGTGGCAGGTCACGGCCGCGCCGTCGACATAGGGGGCGCCGACCTTCATCTCCTGACCGCCCACCATGAGCACCTTATCCAAAACGTAGTCGGTGCCGGCCTCGGCTTTGAGAAGATCCACCGTGATGGTAGCCCCTTCCTGCACCTTATATTGCTTGCCGCCGGCCAAAACGATAGCGTACATAGTTGCTGACCTCCGATAGGGAAGAGGTGTTCTTTACAGAAGCCGGGGGGGACGGTCAAGCCCTTTTTCCTCCGGCCGCGTCCGGCCGCCTTGTCGGGGGCCGCACGTCCGTGATAGCCGAAGACGCATCGAGAATCCAGCCATGTCCATACGGAATCCCGCCGATCTGCACATCCGACCGGCCGCGGTCGGGGACGCGCCGGCCATGGCCGCCGTGTTCGCCGCCGCCGTCATGACCCGGGCCATCTCCTTTTACGGCCCCCGCGAACTGGCCGCCTGGGCCGCCCTGGGCTCGGCCGAACGGTTTGCCGCCATGCTGGCCGATCCGGACCGGCAGCTTGTGGCGGCCGAGGCCGGGGAACGGCTGGTCGGCCTGGCCGGCCTGGAGGGCGGGGAGGTCGGCCTGCTCTATGCCGCGCCCGAGGCCCCGGCCGGCACCGGCACGGCCCTACTGGCCGCGGTGGAGGGGCTTGCCCGGACCCAGGGGATCGCGGTCCTGACCCTTATCGCCTCGCGCAACGCCTTGCCCTTTTACGTGAAGCGCGGTTTCGCCATCGTCAAGCCGGCCCGCCGCCCGCTGGCCAGCGGCGTCTCCCTGCCGGTCTGCCTCATGGCCAAGACCTTGGAACCCTGATGCCCCTTCGCTTTCCCCGAGGCGGGGGCCGGGGGCATCTTTTTCCCCCGGTCGTCTGCGCCCGTGCCGCTTTTCTGCTTGACGCCGGGGGGGAGGGGCGGTTCAAAGAGGGGCGCATCGGATCGGGCGTCTGTCAGACGTAAAGGAGCGAGGTTTCGTGTCGTCCGCCACACATCCTATTGGTATTTTCGATTCCGGGGTCGGGGGCCTGACCGTGGTTCGCGCGGTCATGGCACGGCTGCCCCGGGAGAACATCATCTATTTCGGCGACACGGCCCGGGTGCCGTACGGCGTCAAGTCTCCGGAAACGGTGGCCCGGTATGCCGGCCAGATCACGCGATTTTTGCTGGACCGGCAGGTCAAGCTGCTGGTGGTGGCCTGCAACACCATGGCCGCCGTGGCCCTGGACGCCATCACCTCCATTGCCCCGGTGCCGGTGCTGGAAGTGATCGACGCCGGCGCCCGCAGCGCCTTGGCCGCGAGCACGACCAAGCGCATCGGCATCATCGCCACGCCTTCGACCATCGCCAGCCGGGCCTATGAGCTGGCCCTGCGGCGGATCGGCGGGCCGGATGTCTTTACGGCCGTCCGGGCCTGTCCGCTGTTCGTGCCGCTGGTGGAAGAGGGCTGGCTCGACCACCCGGCCACCCGGTTGGTGGCCGAGGAATATTTGCGGCCCTTGTTGGCCGAGCGCCTGGATACGCTGATTCTCGGCTGCACCCACTATCCGCTGCTGCGGCCGCTGCTGGCCGAGGTGGTCGGGCCGGGCGTGCGGTTGCAGGATTCGGCCACGGCCGTGGCCGAGCGGGCGGCGGCCATCCTGGCCGAGACCGGCCTGGAAAATCCTTCCGGGGAACCGCCGCGCTACACCTATCATGTGACGGATATGCCGCATCGCTTTCAGGAGGTCGGCCAGCGGTTTCTGGGCCGGCCCATGGACGACGTGCGGTTGGAACGCCTCTAGGTTCGGGGGCGACGCGGCCGCGTCAGGCGGCGACAAGGAGGGGGTATGGCCCGGATGCTGCGAATGGCGGCGACGGTGGCGGTACTGGCGTTGGCCCTGGCGGGCTGTCATCCGAAGACGCCGCCTCCGGCCTCGCCCGCCGCGAGTGCCGCCGAACGACTGGCCGCGGCCAAGGCGGCCCTGGCCCAGGACGATTGCGACCGGGCCTGGCCGGACCTGGCCGAGGCGGTCCGGCTTCAGCCGGGGCTGGCCGAGGCCCAACTGTTGCGCGGCATCTGCGCCTTCAAGCGTCATGACGCCGCGACCGGCCGGGAGGCCCTGTCCCGGGCCATGGCGGCCGATCCCGCCTCGCCGCGTCCCTACGAGGCCCTGGGCGTCGCCCTCTACGGCCTGGATCGCCGGGACGAGGCCCGAAAGGCCTTGGATACGGCCGTGGCCAAGGGCTCGACCAATCCCCGAACCTTCTACTATCTGGGAAATCTGGCCATGTTCGCCGGAGATTGCCGGTCGGCCTTCGCCGACTACCGTCGGGCCACGGTGCTGGATGCCGGCTTCCGTCCGGCCGCCATCGAATTCGAGGCCGCCCGCCGGGCCTGCGCCCACGGCGTCGCGCCGCGTCCGGCCGGGACGGCCGCCTCGGCCCGCTAACCGGGCCGTGCCGGCTGTTGTCAAAGCCGGCCGCCTTGCGTAAGAGCGGGGGACCCGTCTGGCGGTTTGCGCGCGGCGCGCGTGACGTTTTGCCCCCAAGACGGCAGTAAACGCCCGTTCCGGGCCAACCCCTACCCGAAGAGCGCCATGGTTTTCAGTTCGGCCACCTTTCTGTTCTATTTTCTGCCCATCGTCCTGGCCGCCTATTTCGCGGTCGTGCGTTTCCCCCGGCTGCGCAACTGGGTGCTTCTGGCGGCGAGCCTGGTGTTCTACGCCTGGGGCGAGGGGAGCTATCTCCTCGTCATGCTCCTTTCCATCGTGGCCAACTACACCTTCGGCCTGTGGGTCCATCGGGCGCACCAGCAAAGCGACGCCAAGGTGCAGATCGGGGTGGCCATCGCCTTCAACCTGCTGCTGCTCGTCATTTTCAAGTATACGAATTTCCTGGTGGGCAATCTGAACCTGATCCTGGTGCGGGCCGACCTGCCCACCGTCGCCGTGGGGCAGGTGCATCTGCCCATCGGCATTTCCTTTTTCACCTTCCACTGCATTTCCTATCTGATGGACATCTACCGGCGGCAGACGCCGGCCCAGCGCTCCCTGCCGACCACGGCCCTCTATATCTCGCTCTTTCCCCAGCTCGTGGCCGGCCCCATCATCCGCTACAAGGACATCGTCGAGCAGCTCTCCCGCCGCACCGTCGGGCTCGAACGCTTCGCCATGGGGGCCAACCGTTTCATCGTGGGGCTGGGCAAGAAGGTGCTGATCGCCAATGCGGTGGCCATTCCGGCGGACAAGATTTTCGCCATTCCGGTGGACCACCTGTCCACCGGGACGGCCTGGTTCGGCCTGGCCTGCTACACCCTGCAGATCTACTTCGATTTCTCCGGCTATTCGGACATGGCCATCGGCCTGGGGCACATGTTCGGCTTCAAGTTCATGGAGAACTTCAATTATCCCTATATCTCACGCTCCATAAAGGAATTCTGGCGGCGCTGGCACATCTCCCTGTCCACCTGGTTCCGCGACTATCTCTACATTCCTCTGGGCGGGAACCGGGCCGGCACGGCCAAGACCTACCGCAACCTGGTCGCCGTCTTTTTCCTGTGCGGCCTGTGGCACGGGGCGAGCTGGAATTTCGTCATCTGGGGCATGTTCCACGGCCTGTTTTCCGTCATCGAGCGGTTCCGGCTCGGCAAGTTCTTGACCGAGCGCTCGCGGATCGTCTCCCATCTGTACACCCTGCTGGTGGTCATGGTGGCCTGGGTGTTCTTCCGGGCCCCCACGTTGTCCGGCGCCCTGGGCTATCTGAAGGCCATGGCCGGCCAGGCCCCCCATGCCGGGCCCGAGGCGAACCTGGCCCTCTATTGGAATCTGAAGACGGCCCTGGCCCTGATTTGCGGCGTGGTCGGCTCCACTCCCATCATCCCCTGGCTGGCCGAGCGGCGGCGGGCGTGGCTGGAGGACGGCCGGCGCGGCCGGTTCGCCGTGGACGCGGGCCTGGACGCCCTGATCCGGCTGGTGGCCCTGCCGCTCGTGTTCGTGCTGTGCGCCATGTCCCTGGCCAGCGGTACCCACAATCCCTTCATCTATTTTCAGTTCTAGGCGCCGTCCGCCCTCGGTGGTAGCCTGCATGGGCGCTCGGGTGGACGCGGTCGCGGCCGTCCCGGCGCCGCACCATGGAGGATGGCATGACGGCAACCTGTCGGGCCTTTGTGGGCATTGCCCTGCCGCCGGCCTACCAGCAGGCCTTGGCGATTATCCGCGAGCGGCTGCGGCCGCTTGCTCCCCCGGACATGCGCTGGACCCGGCCGGGCAACTGGCATCTCACGCTGCAATTTTTGGGTGATGTGCCCCTGGCGGGGCCGGGCGGGCTGGACGAGGTCAAGGCCGCCTTGGCCGGGGTGCGCTTCGAGCCGTTCGTCCTGGCTGGGGCGGGCGGCGGCTCTTTCCCCGACGCCAAGCGGCCCCGGGTGGTCTGGCTCGGCCTGGCCGCCGGCGGCCAGGCGTGCGTCCGGCTGGCCGCCGCCGTGGCCGCGGCCCTGTCCCCCCTGGGTTTCCCGGCCGAGGACCGGCCCTTTGCCGCCCATCTGACCCTGGCCCGCATCCGGGCGCCGGACCGGGTCGGCGATCTGGCCCCCATGCTCCAGGCCCTCTCCGAGGTCCGGTTGCCGGAAACGCCGGTCAGGGACATCACCCTGTGGCGGTCCGTGCTTGCGCCCTCCGGCCCCCGCTATGCAGTCCTGGCCACGGTGCCGGCGGTGGTGGGGTAGGGGAAAGGGGGACGGGAAGATGCTTCCCCTGGGCCCCGCAAGGGGCAATGCCTGGCAATATATCGAAACCATGAAAGGATTCCAAAGGGCAAAGCCCTTTGGCCGCCGGAGGCGTTTCCCCCTGCGGTGCGATGGATAAAAAAACGCGCCGCCCCGAAGGGCGGCGCGTTCTCTACGTGACGCATGGGACGCCGCGGCGCGGCGTCCGGGGGCGGGCTAGACGTAGTCGCCCCGGTCGAACTTGATCTTCTCGGTGACGGCCATCACTTCCAGCTCGTCGGCCATGGAATTGAGGCCGGTATTGGCGCTGCCGGCCAGGCCGTCCTTGAGTTGCTGCACGCCGCTTTCGATGTTCTCCAACATGCCGTAGGCCCTCTTGAGCGAGGAGCCTCCCGAACCGGATGCCAGTTCGTCGGCGTAGTCTTCCCACTGGGTCAGCAGGCTGTCCATAGTATCCATGGCCGCGGTTTCGCTCGTGTTCGGCGTGGCCGCGGCATTGGCGGTCGCGTCGGTGGTGTCGGTTTCCTGACTGCCGGTGATATCCAGCGCCGCATAACCCGCCAGCACGGGTGCCGACAGGCCGGTCCCCTCGGTCGCCGTCCCGCCGATACGCTTGGCGAGGACGGAGGCGAAGTCGCCCGTGGCCTTCTTGGAATCCGAGGAGGTTCCCGTGGTCTGGGTCAAGGCGTTGATTTGGTCGGTCTGTATCTTCATCGTTTTCACCCCGTGGTGGATGTTGCCAATGACCTTGCAAGGAGCCTGCCAAGATCGGAATTTTCGCTAACCAGGCAGAATGACAAAGTCTTTACGAAACGGCCCCGGAAGATTTTTCCCTGGCCCTGGCTGGCCTGTCTCTTACATAGGACACGGGAAACGCCTTGTCTATTGCGTTTCACTTTGGCATCCTGGGCACTTCCGGGCCATGCCGTCCTATCGGCCGGTCCGGACAAAACTTGAGAGCCGGCCGTCCGGCCCTCATGAGGCAAGGAGCATCCGCCATGCCGTTTATGCAAACCATTTTGTGCGCGGTGGATTTTTCCGAAGGTTCGCCCGAAGTGGCCGAATATGCCGCCTCGCTGGCCACCGCCACCGGCGCGACCGTCGTGTGTCTGTACGTGGCTCCGTCCCTGGCCGAATACGTCGGGTTCAGCGTGCCCCAGGCCTCCCTGGATCACGTCGTGGACGATGTGGTGGCTTCGGCCGAGGATTCCATGGCCGCCTTCACGGGTGAGCATTTCAAGGGCCTTTCCGTCCGTGGGGTGGTCCGGGCCGGCTATCCGGCCGAGGAAATTTTGCGGGCCGCCGTCGAAAATCATGCGGACGTCATCGTCATGGGCACCCATGGCCGCACCGGTTTCGACCGGATGTTGTTCGGTTCCGTGGCCGAAAAGGTGGTGACCGCCGCCGAGTGCCCGGTTTTGACCATCAAGCCGCATCCGAGCGCCGTCTGACGCGGACGCGGCTTTTCGCGACGGCGCTGCCCGCCGTCCTTTGAAACGTCATCGTGGAGTATGTGCCATGCAGCCAAGTGAACGCGTCCGGGAGGACGTGCGGGAGTTTGCGCCGTACGTTCCGGGACTGTCCATGGACGAAATCCGGGAACGCTACGGGCTGAACCGGATCATCAAGTTGGCCAGCAACGAGAATCCGCTCGGCGCCTCGCCGCTGGTCAAGCGGGTGCTGGCCCGCAAGGCCGATACGGTCTTTCGCTATCCCCGCTCCGGCAATCCGGCCCTGGTGGCCGGGTTCGCCGCCGCGCACGGCCTGCCCGCCGCCTGTGTGGTGGCCGGCAACGGTTCGGACGAGATCATCGACCTCCTGGTGCGGGTGACGGCCCAGCCCGGCCGCGATAACGTGGTGGCCTTTTCGCCGTGCTTCTCCATCTACGTGCAGCAGACCCGTCTGTGCGGCGTCGAGCTGCGCCAGCAGCCGCTCGGACCGGATTTTCGCTTCGATTTTTCGGCCCTGACCCGGCTGGTCGACGAGCATACCGCGCTGGTGTTCGTCACCAATCCGGACAACCCCTCGGGCTATGCCGTGCCGGCGGACGAACTCATCCGGCTGGCCCGGGAACTGCCGGAAAAGGCCCTGCTGGTGGTGGACGAGGCCTACGCCGATTTCGCCGAGCCCGAGGCCGCGTATTCCATGCTGGCCCGGTTCGGGCAGTGCGACAACGTGGTGGTGCTGCGCACCTTCTCCAAGCTCTACGGCCTGGCCGGGTTGCGCCTGGGCTTCGGGGCCATGCCGGAATGGCTGGCCGACACCATGCTGCGGGTGAAGCTGCCCTTCAGCGTCAACCTGCTGGCCGAGGCGGCCGGACTGGCCGCCCTGGAGGACAAGCCGTTTTTGGAGGCCAGCCGGGACACCGTGGTCGCGGGACGCCGGCGCCTGACCCGCGAGCTGGCCGATTGCGGCTGCCAGGTGTTCCCCTCCCAGGCCAATTTCCTCATGGTGACCCCGCCCAAGCCGGCCCTCGACGTCTACGAGGCCTTGCTCGCCCGGGGCATCATCGTGCGCTCGCTCAAAAGCTACGGCCTGCCGGACAAACTGCGGATCAGCATCGGCAACGACGAGGAAAATACCGCGTTGCTCGAAGCCATGCGGGATATTCTCCATCATGGCCGCTAAGCCGGAGACGCGCCATCTGCTGGTGACCATCGACGGACCGGCCGGGGCGGGCAAGACCTCGGTGTCCCGCCGGGCCGCCGGCGCCCTGGGGCTGGCCTATCTGGACACCGGGGCCATGTTTCGGGCCCTGGCCCTGCGCCTGGGCGAGGGCGGGCACCTGTTACCCGCGGCGGCCATCGAGGCCAAGCTGGCCGCCTTGACCTTCGGCCTGCGGGGAAGGGGCGAGGAGACCACCCTCCTGGTCGACGGCGAGCCGCTGCCGGCCGAGGCCCGCACCGAGCGGGTGGGCGCCTGGGCGTCCAACGTGGCCACCTTGCCGGTGGTGCGGCGGCATTTGCTGGAGGCCCAACGCCGGCTTGGCCGGGAGACGGCGCTGCTGGCCGAGGGCCGGGACATGGGCACGGTGGTGTTTCCCGAGGCGCCGTGCAAATTTTTCCTGGACGCCTCGCCCGAGGTCCGGGCCCGGCGCCGGGAGTTGCAGCTCAAGGCCCTGGGCAAGCCGGCCAACTATCAGGAAATTCTTGATGCCATCCGGGCGCGCGACCATCAGGACCGCACCCGGGCCACCGCCCCGCTGGTGCCGGCTCCGGACGCCGTCATCCTCGACACCTCGGCCATGACCGAAGACGCCGTGCTGGCGCGGCTGCTCGCCATCGTCGAGGAAAAAAAGCGGGCGTCCGAAACCGTCGCCTCATAGGCCGCGACGGACGCCGGTCCGGACGGGCAGGCGTTTGGGGCCATAGCAACAAGGCGGCCGATCCTTGCGGATCGGCCGCCTCTTTTTTTGCCTGGGGAAAGGGCCTACGGCGTTACGACGGGGACCCGACTTTGCCGAAGGAGATGGAAACGATTTCGTAATGGATCTTGCCCCGGGGGGCGTCCACTACGATCTCATCACCCTCGAGCTTGCCGAGCAGGGCCTGGCCCACCGGGGAAAAGATGGAAATGGTGCCCTTGCTCGGTTCGGATTCGTCCGGGCCGAGCAGCGTGTATGTCTTGGACGCGCCGGTATCCACGTCCTCGATCTCCACGGTGGCGCCGAAGGTGACTTGCTCGCCGCCCAGGGTGGCCAGATCGATGACGTTGAAGCGCGGCATGCGCGATTCGATGAAGTTGATGCGGGCTTCGAGCATGCCCTGGCGTTCGCGGGCGGCGTCGTAGCCGGCATTTTCCCTGAGGTCGCCTTCCTCGCGGGCCTCCTTGATGGCCAGAATGACGGCGGGCCGTTCCTTCTTGAGCCGATCCAGTTCGCGTTCCAGGGACTTGAAGCCTTCAACGGTAATAGGAATGCTGTCCATCATCGTACCTTACCCAAAAAACGGTTGTCTTGTCGGGGAAACGAACAATAAGCGACCCCTTCCCGTCAGGGAGGGGTGCCAAAGGACCGGAGGAGGTCATAAATGTCCGGTCTCGAAGGCTTGTCTTCTAGCTGGTTGTGCCCCGGGCGTCAAGCCGGGGGCCGCGCCGGCCCGGCTTGTCTGGTCCGGCCGGTTTGGCATATACACAAACGGGCCGTGCCGGGCCGGCCGGTCCCAGGGAGGATTCCATGCGTGTCTATTTGGCCGGGCCGCTTTTCTCCGCCGCCGAACGGCGCTTCCAGGCGTCCCTCCGTGACCGCCTGAACGCCGTGCCCGGGGTGCGTGCCCTGTGGCCCGGTGATTTTTTTGTGGGGCTCGATATGGCGCGTCTCGGCGAGGGAGCCAAGGAGCATATTTTCCGCGGTTGCCGCGACGAACTGGACGCCTGCGACCTGGTGGTGGCCTGCCTGGACGGCACCCAAGTCGATGACGGCACGGCCTGGGAGCTCGGCTACGCCTTTGCCCGGGGGCTGCCGGTCTGGGGGCTGCGGACGGATTTTCGTCGGGCCGGCGATACCGACCAGTCCCTGGTCAACTGCATGATCGAGTGCTCGTGCAGGAAAATTTTCAAGGATGAAGATGCCTTGCTTGTGGCCTTGGCCCGGAGTGACGCCCCGTCCCGGCCGGCGGCCGGTGAAAACCTTGCCGGCTGACCAAAGTTTTATTTGCGCCACTCACCCCTTTGTTGTATATACCGTGACATTCCTTCTCTCGAACGCATACAAACATTTAGCCAAGGATTGAAGTCACTCATGACGGAAGTCGGTCGGGATCCGCTCCATTATCTGGAGGACAGGCTGTGCTGCCGCGTCTATCTGGACCGCGGCGGCAATGTGCAGCTCGGCTTTTCCAAGCGGCACGGACTGGAAGACATGATGACGGCCCATGGCATCGCCCGCTCCAATGCGGGCGTCTTGCGCGCCCAGTTGCGCCAGGACCAGGAGGTGGCCGCCCCGGCCGTCCCCGACGACGCCACCACAACCCTTCTCGAAAAATCGACGCCCGGAGCTTTTTGCCCCTTGCGCCCCTAGTCTTGCCTCCGCAAGGAGGAACCTCCCGTTCGGGCCCCAGGGCTCCGTTGCCGTTCGCTGTCCCCACGGCCATCATGTCGGCGCCGCACGAAAGGCGTCCGGCTCGGGTCGTCTGCGTTTCCCTGCCGCGACGACGGCTGGACGTGTGTCGCGCCACGGCCCATCGGTCCGGCCGAGCGGAGGCAACACAGCGTCATTTTGCATACTATCGAGCGGGTATGGAGGACCTCGCCGCGGGGATGCCCGCGGCGGCGGTTATCGTTCCTTGGCGGCGTGTCGGCGTTCCGTCCCGAGTTCGTCCGAGACGGCCTCGCGGTTGACCGCCACCACCTCATCCAGCTTGGTCAGGGCGTCGATGGTCTGGTAGAGGTGGCTGGTGTCCCGGACCTCGATGCCGAAGACGAGCTTGGTGGTGCCGTCCACGTTGGAGTGGATGGAGCCGGAATGGATGTTCACGCCCTGATCGGCCATGCACTGGGAAATCTTGCCCAGCACGCCGGGGAGGTTCTTGGCCAGGATGGACAGGCCCGCCTTGTAGGGCTCGCGTTCGCGCTCGGTGCCCCAGCTCACCGGGATCAGCCGCTCGGGTTCGAGGTTCGGCACGTTGGGACAGTCGTGGGTATGCACGATCACGCCCCGGCCGTGGGACACGTAGCCCACGATGGGGTCGCCGTAGACCGGATTGCAGCATTGGGCGAAGTGGAGCAGGGCGTCGTCCACGCCCTGGATGCGCACCGCGTCGCCGGGCGAGCTCTTGGGCAGGGCCACACCCTCGGCCGGCGCCAGGTGCTGGTCGGCCTTGAGGGCGAGCGTCTCCGCCTCGCCGCCCTCCGGCTTGGGCAACAGCCGGCTGATGACCTTGCGCGGGGTGATGCGGGCGTAGCCCACGGCCGACAGCACGTCGTCCACGCCGGGTAGGGACATGTCCTTGGCCACCTGGAGGATGGAGCCGTCCTTGATGGCCTTGGGGATGTTCACGCCGTCCTTGCGCCCCTGCTTTTCCAGCATCTCCCGGCCCAGGGCGATGGAGCGCACCCGTTCCTCGGTACGGATGAAATGCTTGATGCGCGTGCGGGCCTTGGCCGTCTTGACGAACTTGAGCCAGTCGCGGTTGGGCCGCCGGTTCTTGTCGGTGATGATCTCCACCGTGTCGCCGTTTTTGAGCGGCGTCTCCAGCGGGACCAGCTTGCCGTTGACCTTGGCCCCGGCGCAGTGCTCGCCCACGGCCGTGTGGATGAGAAAGGCCAGGTCCACGGCGGTGCCCCCTTCGGGCAACTGCTTGACCTCGCCCTTGGGCGTGAAGACGTAGACCTCGTCCTGGAAGAGGTCGAAGCGCAGGTTGGCCACGAACTCCCGTGAATCCTTGAGTTCGCTCTGCCAGTCCATGATCTGCCGCAGCCAGGTGAACCGGGCCACGTCCTTGGGATCGAACTTGCCCTTTTCCCGCTCCTTGTACTTCCAGTGGGCGGCCACGCCTTCCTCGGCCAGCCGGTTCATCTCCACGGTGCGGATCTGAATTTCGATGCGCTCGCCGCCGGGCCCGACCACCGTGGTGTGCAGGCTCTGGTACATGTTGGCCTTGGGCATCGAAATATAGTCCTTGAAGCGGCCGGGCACGGGCTTCCAGATGGAATGGACCAGGCCGAGCACGGCGTAGCATTCGCGGATGGTGCCGACGATGACCCGGAAGGCCACCAGATCGTGGACCTGGTCGATGGTCAGCCCCTGGACGCGCATCTTGTTGTAGACGCTCCAGAGGTGCTTGCGCCGGCCGAAGACCCGGGCCCGGATGTGGTTGGGCCCGAGCAGGTCCCGGATGTGGCCGATGACCCGGTCGATGTAGCTTTCGTCCAGGGTGTGGTGCCGGTCCACGCCGGCCTTGATCTGGCTAAAGATATCGGGCTTCAAGTACTTGAAGCTCAGATCCTCGAGTTCGGTCTTGATGCGGTGGAGGCCCAGCCGGTTGGCCAGCGGGGAATAGATGTCCATGGTCTCCTGGGCGATCACCGCCCGCTTGACCGGCTTCTGGTACTCCAGGGTGCGCATGTTGTGCAGCCGATCGGCCAGCTTGACCAGGATCACCCGGATGTCCTCGGCCATGGCCAGGATCATCTTGCGGATGTTCTCCGCCTGGGCCTCCGCTTTGCTCTCGAAGCGGATCTGGCTGATCTTGGTCACCCCGTCCACCAGGCTGGCCACATCGTCCCCGAAGAGTTCCCGCAGTTCCGTCACCGTGGCCTTGGTGTCCTCCACGGTGTCGTGGAGCAGCCCGGCGGCGATGCTGGCCGCGTCCAGGCGCATGTCGGCCAGGATGCCGGCCGCCTCCAGGGGATGGGACAGATAGGCCTCGCCGGACAGGCGTACCTGTCCGGCGTGGGCCGCGGCGGAAAAGATGTACGCCTTGGTGATGAGCGCCTGTTCCTGTTCGGACAGGTAGATGGCGGTCTTGTCCAGAATTTCGTTGATGCGGATCATGGCCGTCCCGGCCTTTGTGCTGCGGCGTGGATTACTGTTCCAGGTGGAAGCGCTGCTGGTCCCGGGGAATCCACCACTTGGTGAAGTTGTAGGCGATGCCGGCCGGGGCGGCGGCCACGTTGTGGATGCGCGCGGACAGGATGGGCAAGGCGAACGGCGCGTACAGGAAGAGATACGGCTGGTCCCGGTGCAGCAGCACCTGGAAGGCGTCGTAGATCTTCTTGCGTTCGGCCTGGTCCAGGGTGTGGCGCCCCCGATCGAGCAGGGCGTCGGCCTCGGGATTCTGGTAGCCCACGAAATTGAGCCCGCCGGGCACCGCCTTGCTCGAATGCCAGACGTCGAAGACGTCCGGGTCCTGGGTGATGTTCCAGCCGAGGATCAGCGCGTCGAAATGGCCCTTGTCCACGAATTCCTTGATGAAGGAGGCCCATTCCACGGTGCGGATGGAGGCCTTGATGCCGACGGCGGCCAGCTGGCTTTGCAGGATGGTGGCGGTTTTCACCCGCTGGTCGTTGCCCTGGTTGGTTAAGATGGTGAAGGCGAAGGGGCGGCCCGAGGCGTCCTCGATGACGCCGTCGCCGTTGCGGTCCTGCCAGCCGGCCTCGGCCAGCATCTTCTTGGCCAGGGCCGGGTCGTAGGCGTAGTCCTGGATGTCCGTGTCGTACATCCAGGTGCCGGGCTTGTAGGGGCCGATGGTGGGCAGGCCCATGCCGAGCAGCGCGCCCTTGATGATGGCCGTCTTGTCCACGGCGTGGGCGATGGCCTGCCGTACCTTGACGTCGTGGAAGAAGGGGCTCTTCAGATTATAGCCCAAGTAGGAATAGGCGAACGACAGGTATTTGAACTTCTGCCAATCGGTGTCCCAGGCGCCGCCCTTGGTCTGGTAGAGGTACTGCTGGGGCGTCAGGTCCATGAGGTCCAGGCCGCCGGCCTTGAGTTCCAGGAACATGGTGGAGGTGTCCGGGATGATCCGGTAGACCACTTGGTCGATATAGGGCCGGCCCTCGAAATAGTCGGGGTTGGCGTCGAGGACCAGACGGCGGCCGGGCTCCCAGGAGGCGAGCTTGTACGGTCCGGCCCCCACGGGCTGGCGGGCGTATTTGGTGTTGAGCAGGTCCTGCCCCTCCAGAACGTGCTTGGGCAAAATCGCGCCGGCCCAGGTGACCAGCGACCGGGCGAAGGGTTCGGCGTAGCGCACTTCGAAGGAATACTTGCCCGTCACCGTGAAGCTTTTCACGGCCTTGTAGTCCTCGGCGTAGGCCGTGGGCGTCTTGGGGTCGATCATGAGCTTGTAGGTGAACGCCACGTCGTCGGCCGTGAGTTCCACGCCGTCGGTCCAGCGGATGCCGGGCTTGATCCAGAACTTGAGGAGCTTGCCGCCGTCGAGGATCTCATAGTGATCGGCGGCCATGCATTCGAGCCGGATGTTCTTGTCGTAGCGCAAAAGCGAGACGTAGAGCAGGTCGGCCACGTCGTGGGAGGCGGAATCCGAGGCCAACGGCGGGATGAGGTTGGACGGTTCCCCGATGCTGGCCATGGCGATACGGCCGCCATGGATCGGCGGCCCGACCTCCGCCTTGGGCCGGGCATTTGCCGGCGTCTGGGCGGTTTTTTCCTTGTCGGCCGCGTTGCGGCATCCCCAGCCGACGGCGGCCAGGGACAACAAAATGCAGAGTGTCACGCGTGCGAGACGCATAGTTCTCCTTTTCGCTTGCAACATCCGGCCGAATCGGCATATTGGAGCGGTTGCGCAAGGCCTTGTGCCGATATGGCATATACGGGGCTCCCCAAAAATAAAAGTCCTTTTTCCGGCCAGCGCGGGCTGCCGCGCCCCGGTCGGGGAATCCGGGCAATGGGGATTTTTCCGTTTCCAATTCGCGAAAAGTCCGCTATGTGGCCATAACCGGCTTGCATCCCAGCATGATGCGCCGGGGAGCGACCGCTTTGGGCGGCGCAAGAGAGTAAAGTCGCGCAAGGAGTCTTTTGTCCATGGCCCCCGGAGACGAGGAAACCACTGTCAAAGCGTTGCTCTCGGATTTCGTCCGGGAGTCGATTCCCGATTATATTTTGGATGGCTCCCACGCCATCGTGGCCAGTGACGGCATCCAGAAACTCGTCGTCAACCGGCATGGCGATTTTTACGACGTCGAGGGCCAGGTCCAGGGCGACGACTTCCAGGTCTATACCTCGGAACTGTCCGTCAACCTCAAGGAAGGCAACGTCAGTTTCTTCTGCAACTGCCCGGATTCCTTTTCCGGCGTCTGCCGCCACGTAGGCGCCACCGCCCTCAAGTCCATCCGGACCCTTGAGGAGCGCACCGGCGAGACGGCCGAGGAAGCGCCGACCAGCCGCAGTGAATGGCGGCAGACCTTCCGCACCTATTTTTCCTCGGAGCCCGAGCCCGAGCCCGGACGCCATTATCTGATCTTCCGCTTCCATCCCGAGCCCGGCCGGCTCCAGGTGGCGTTTTTTCGGGCCCGGCAGAACAAGTCCGGTATTTCCCAGGTCCACACCGAGATCACCCTGGAACAGATCATCAAGAATCCGGACTGGTCCGAACTCTCGCCCACCCTGCCGGTGGTGGCCGAGATGCTCTACCACCATCTGGATTACGCCGGCCACCGGGTGGAGATCCCGCCAGGACTTTTGGCCTGGTTCTTTTGGGCCATCAGCAAGGAATATTACCTGTACTGGCGCGACACCGAACAGCCCGTGCGCATCGAGTCCAAGACCATGCGTCTGCAGCTGTCCCCGAAGCTGGCCGATGACAGCCTGTCCTTCGACATCCTGCTGCGGAGCCCCGGCAAGTCGCCCTTTTCCATCATCGGCCAGGAAGTCTACTTCTACGGCCAGGTGCCGCTGTGGGTCTGCTGGAAAAACGGCTTCTACCCGGTGCAGACCGGGCTTCCCCCCCAGCTCGTTTCCGACATCGTGCAGCAGCCGCCCTTCATCCCGACGGCCGACGTCTCGGAATTCCTGGACCGGGTGTGGACGCATCTGCCCATGGCCGACCTCTATGGCCAGGAGGAATTCCTGGTCAAGATGCAGCCCTTTTTCGTGCCGGCCAACTACGATCCGAAAATTTTCCTGGACGAGGAGGGGAGCCTGCTCACCCTGCAAGTCCAGAACGTCTACCAGACCGAACATGGCGAGATTTCCGTCTCCGGTCCCAATCCCGACCTGATGACCGCCTCCTATCTCCATGAGGGCAAGTCCTACCTCATCGCCCGGGATTGCAACCAGGAGCAGGACCTGATCACCATGCTCCTCGACATGCGCTTCCAGCCGCGCAACAACGCCAACTGGTTTTTGGAGACCGAAGAGGCCATCGTCTTCCTGCTCGACGCCTACCCCAAGCTGGTCGAAAAGTACCGGGTCTACGGTGAAAAGAACCTGACCCGCTACAAGGTGCGCCTGTCCAAGCCCGTCATCGTGGCCGAGGTGGAATCCAAGGAAGACGAGAAGTGGTTCAATCTCGATCTCGAAGTGCAGTACGACGACCAGCGGGTGCCCATCGAGAAGATTTGGAAGGCCTGGACCCAGGGCAAGCGCTACGTCCAGCTCAAGGACGGCTCCTACACCAGCCTGCCCGAGTCGTGGCTGGAAAAGTTGTCCCACAAGCTCAAGGCCTTGGGCTACGATACGGACAAGCCGCCCCAGAGCAAGTTCAAGCAGTTCGAGGCGCCGGTCCTGGACAAGATCCTGGAGGATCTGCCCGAGGCCCGTACCGACTCGTTCTGGAACACGCTACGCGAGAAGATCCACAGTTTCCGGGAAATCGTGCAGGTCCGGGTCCCCAAGGGGGTGCGGGCCGATCTGCGCCCCTACCAGGTGCAGGGCCTTTCCTACCTGAATTTCCTGCGGGAATACGGCTTCGGCGGCATCCTGGCCGATGAGATGGGCCTGGGCAAGACCATCCAGACCCTGGCCTTCATCCAGTTCAACGTGGAGCGCGGGGACAAGGGCCCCAACCTCATCGTCGTGCCCACCTCGGTGCTGCCCAACTGGGAGCGCGAGGCCACGAAGTTCGTGCCCGACCTCAGGCGCCTCGTCATTTACGGCGCCCGGCGCGAATCCTTATTCAAGCACATCGCCGAGTCCGACCTCGTCATCACCACCTACGCCCTGCTGCGCCGGGACCTGGAGGAACTCCTCAAGTTCGAGTTCTCCAGCATCATTTTGGACGAGGCCCAGAACATCAAGAACCCCAATACGATCACCGCCCGGTCGGTGCGGCGGCTGACCGGCAACACGCGCCTGTGCCTGTCCGGCACGCCCATCGAGAACAACCTGTTCGAGCTGTGGTCGCTGTTCGAATTCCTCATGCCGGGCTTTTTGGGCGGCCAGAACGCCTTCCAGCGCGGCATCGTCAAGCCCATCAAGGACGGCGACGAGGAGACCCTCGATTACCTGCGCGGCCGGGTGCGGCCGTTCATCCTGCGCCGCACCAAGTCGGAAGTGGCCAAGGACCTGCCGCCCAAGGTCGAAAACGTCTACTACTGCGCCTTGCTCGAAGAGCAGCTCGAACTGTACGCGGCCCTGGCCAAGAAGCTCAAGGAACAGGTCCTGGCCACCGTGGACGAGAAGGGCATGGCCAAGTCCCAGATGTCCATCCTCGACGCGCTGCTCAAACTCCGGCAGATTTGCTGCCATCCGCGCCTGCTCAAACTCGACATGCCCGGCGTCAACACCAACCTGCCCTCGGGCAAGTTCGACGCCTTCAAGGACCTCATCACCGACTGCATCGAGGAAGGCCACAAGGTGCTGGTCTTCTCCCAGTTCGTCCAGATGCTCCATATCATCCGGTCCTGGATGACCATCAGCCAGATGCCGTTCGCCTACCTCGACGGTTCGAGCAAGGACCGCTTCGAGCAGGTGGACCGCTTCAATGATGACAAGTCCATCAAGGTCTTCCTCATCTCGCTCAAGGCCGGCGGCACGGGCCTCAACCTCACCAGCGCCGACTACGTCATCCACTACGATCCTTGGTGGAACCCCGCCGTGGAAAACCAGGCCACCGACCGGACCCACCGGATCGGCCAGTTGCGCCAGGTCTTCTCCTACAAGATGATCTGCCAGAACACCGTCGAGGAAAAGATCCTCAAGCTCCAGGAACAGAAAAAGGACGTGGCCGAGGCCATCATCCCCGGCCAGGACGCCTTCAAGTCCCTCACACGGACCGATCTGGAATCGCTCTTCGAAGTCTGATCGGAGCGCCGGGCGAGGCGCTGCCTCTCCCGGACCCTCACCGCCAGGGCGCCGCCCTGGACCTGCCGGGGGGAATCATTCCCCCCGGTCCCCCTGTTCCGGGAAGCATATCCCCGATCCGCCGCGCGGGTGCCTTTCTCGTAACTCTCCGGTGCGAGGGAGTCCGGGGGGCATCATGCCCCCCGGCCGCTGGAGGCATCTTCGCCGTTTCTTTTCTTTACCAACGGTCGCCGATGGCCTGCCGGTAGGCGGCGAGGTCGGCGACGGTGACGATGGGGAAGCCGTGTTCCCGGGAGAAGGCGGCGATTTCCGGACCCTTGGCCATGGTACCGTTGGGATTGGTGAGTTCGCACAGCACGCCGCAGGGCGAAAAGCCGGCCAGTCGGGCCATATCCACGGTGGCTTCGGTGTGGCCGCGCCGGGTGAGGACGCCGTCCGCCTTGGCGATGAGCGGGAAGACGTGGCCGGGGTGGGCCAGGTCGGCCGGTGTGGCACCCTTGGCGGCGGCGGTTTTGACGGTGGTGACCCGGTCGGCGGCCGAGACGCCGGTGGTGACGCCCTGGGCCGCCTCGATGGTGATGGTGAAGGCGGTACGGTTGCGGCAGGTATTGACCGCGACCATGGGGGGGAGCTCCAGGGAAGACGCCTTTTCGGGGGTGAGGCACAGGCAGACGATGCCGCTGCATTCGCGGATGAGCATGGCCATCTGCGGCACGGTCAAGGTTTCGGCCGCGAAGATGAGGTCGCCCTCGTTTTCGCGGTCCGCGTCGTCGGTGACCAGGATGCCGTGGCCCTGGCGCATGGCTTCGATGCCCTTGATGACGCTTTGGAAGGCGGTTTCGCTATCGGAAAGGATCTGATTCATGGCATGCTCCGTTCGACATGGTTCGAGAGCCAGAATCAGGGCGCGGAAGGGGACGGTCAAAGCGGGCAAAAGGTCGATCTGACGCCGGCAGGTGCCGGCCCGGGGAGGCCGTCGTCTCCTCTTTGTACCGGACTGTCACCGTCGGCTCTGGCGTCGCACCAGATCTGCTGACCTCCCGCACGGTTGCGGGAGCGCTCGCGGGCTCCCCGGCTGCCGGGATACCGCCGGTGGGGACTTGCACCCCGCCCTGAGGACAACGGAGGTTCCTTACCGCCGCCGGGGCGGCCTGGCAAGTCCCGCGCGGCGTTTAGCGGCTGGCGGCGTCGGCGGCCGGCGCGGCGTCCTCGACGCCGAAGCGTTCCTCGAACGCCCGGCCGAAGCGGCACAGGGATTCCAGGATGGGGATGCTGCCCCTGCCGAGGTCGGTCAGGCCATATTCGACCCGAGGCGGCACTTCGGCAAAGACGGTGCGGCTGACCAGGCCGTCGGCCTCCAGCTCCCGGAGTTGCTGGGTGAGCATTTTCTGGGTGATGACGGGCATGGTCCGGCGCAGGGCCGAAAAGCGCATGTCGCCGCCCTCGTGGAGATGCCACAGGATCAGCGGTTTCCACTTGCCGCCGATGACGGCCAGCGACAATTCCATGCTACAGGAGTATTCCTTGCCCAGGCACCGTTTACGGCCGCAGGGAGTTTCGGGTGGGCCCATGATCCGCGCTCCTCAGGCAGGTATCCAAAAAGATACTACAGCACTTTTTGGTGCCTACTTGCCTTTTTGGTTATACTGACGGATTTTTCTCCAAGCGTAAAGGAGAAACCAGCAAAGGAGGCCCCATGGACCTGTTCGAAGCCATCCACACCCGTCGCAGCATCCGTTCGTTCACGGCCGATCCCGTGTCCGAATCGGCATTGACCGAGATGTTGCGGGCGGCCATGACCGCGCCGAGCGCCGGCAACGGCGAGCCCTGGCATTTCGTAGTCATCGACGACCGGGCCGTGCTCGACGCCGTCCCGGACATCCACCCCCACGCCGCCATGTGCCGGCAGGCACCGTTGGCCATCGCCGTGGTGGCCGAGCTGGCCTTGGAGAAGTTCCCGGGCTTCGGCTATTGGATGCTCGATTGCTCGGCCGCCATCGAGAACCTCATGCTGGCCGCCCGGGGCCTGGGCCTGGGCACGGTCTGGTGCGGCATCTGCCCCCGGCCGGACCGCATGAAGGGCCTGGCCGAACTGCTCAAGCTCCCCGCCGGCGTCGAGGCCCACGGTCTGGTGGTCGTCGGTCATCCCGGGCCGGACGCGGCCTTTCGCCGGGTCGAGGACCGCTTCAAGCCGGAACGCATCCACCGCAACGGCTGGTAGGCCATGGACGCCCCAGTCGATCTCGGGCCGGTCTGCGGTCTGTACCCCATGCCGACCACCATCGTCGGAGCCCTGGTGGACGGGAAGCCCAACTTCATGACCGTGGCCCACGTGGGCATCCTCAACAACGCGCCGCCCCAGTACCTGACGGCAAGCCTGAAAAAGTTCCGGCACACGGCCTTGGGCATCCATCAAAACGGCACGTTTTCCATCTGCCTGCCGTCCCGGGAGCTGGTGGCGGCGACGGATTACGTCGGCGTCGTCTCCGGGACCACGGTGGACAAGTCGGCGGTGTTCGACGTCTTTTTCGGCCGGCTGGGCAGCGCGCCGATGATCCGGGAATGTCCGGTCAACATGGAACTGCGCCTGCATCAGGTCATCGACCTGCCGGCCCACGAGGTGTTCGTCGGCGAGCTCATCGCCACCCACGCCGATGCGGCCGTCCTGGACAAGGGGAAAATCGACCTGGAAAAGGTCCGGCCGATCCTGTTCGATTATGCCAGCGGCTGGTATTTCTCCCTGGGAACGCCGGTGGCCCCCTGCTGGCGGACCGGTCGCGACTACCGTCCGAAACCCTGTAGGCAAGGAGCATGACCCCATGGCGAAAGTTTCTCTCGGACCCAAGACCCTGACCCTGCCGACCCCGGCCTGGCTGATCGGTTCCTACGACGCCGACGGCAAGGCCAACCTCATGACGGCCGCCTGGGGCGGCATTTGCTGCTCGTCGCCGCCGTGCCTCACGGTGTCGCTGCAAAAGCCCCGGCATTCCTATGCCGCCATCATGGCGCGCAAGGCCTACACCGTGAGCGTGCCCTCGGAAGCGCTGGTGGCCAAGGTCGACTACTGCGGCATGGTGTCGGGGCGCAATCACGACAAGTTCGCGGCCTGCGGCTTTACGGCCGTCAGAAGCGCCCTGGTGGACGCGCCCTACGTGGACGAGTGCCCGCTCGTCATCGAGTGCACGGTGATCCACGTGCTGGAGGTGGGCGTCCACATCATGTTCGTCGGCCGCATCGAGGACGTGAAGGCGGATGAGGCCGTCATGCACGAGGGCAATCCCGATCCGGCCCGCATCAAGCCGATCATCTACGCGCCCGAGGATCGGCACTATTACGGCCTCGGCCCCGATCTGGGGCTGGGCTTTTCCATCGGCAAGGAGATCAAGTGATGGCCGAGAAAGTACGGCTCGATCCGGACATTTTGCCGCCCATGCCCGTGTCGTTGGTGGGGGCCATGGTCGAGGACCGGCCCAATTTCATGGCCGCCGCCTGGCTCACCCGGGTGGGCGGCCGCCCGCCGCTGATCGGCGTCTCCATCGGCCAGGGGCATTTGACCGGCCAGGGCATCCGGGAAACGGAGACCTTTTCCGTCTGCCTGCCCGGCCCCGAGCTGGTGGCCAAGGTCGATTACTGCGGCCTGACCTCGGGCCGGGTGACCGACAAGGCGGCTCTCTTCGACGTGTTTTACGGTGACCTCAAGACCGCGCCCATGATCCGGGAGTGCCCGCTCTGCCTGGAGGTGCGCCTCGAAAAGGTGGTGGAGTTCCCCGGCAACGGGTTCTACGTCGGCGAGATCGTGGCCGGCTATGCCGACGGCGCGATCCTGTCCGACGGCAAGCCGGACGTGGCCAAGTATCGGCCGCTGCTCCTCACCATGCCCGATAACCGCTATTGGACCCTCGGCGACGCCGTGGCCGGGGCCTGGCAGGCGGGCAAGGCGCTCAAAAACGGAGGTGCGCGATGAAGGTTCTGGCCATCAACGGCAGCGCCCGCAAGGACGGCAACACGGCCATATTGCTGCGGACGGCCCTGGCCGAGATCGAGGCGGCCGGCATTGCCACCGAGCTCGTGCAGCTGCACGGCAAGGTCATCGAGGGCTGCATCGCCTGCAACCAGTGCTGGAAGAAAAAGGACGGCCACTGCGCCATCACCAGGGACTGCTTAAACGAGCTGGTGGACAAGATGGCGGCGGCCGAGGGCGTGCTCATCGGTTCGCCCACCTATTTCGCCAACGTGAGCACCAACATCAAGTCGCTGATCGACCGGGCCGGCATGGTGGCCCTGGCCAACGATTCGCTGTTTGCCCGCAAGGTCGGGGGCGCGGTGGTGGCGGTACGCCGCGGCGGGGCCATCCACACCTTCAATTCCATCAACCACTTCTTTTTCATCAATCAGATGGTGGTGCCGGGATCGAGCTACTGGAACATGGGGTACGGCCTTGAGCCCGGCGACGTGGCCAAGGACGAGGAAGGCCAGCTGACCATGAAGAACCTGGGCCGGAACATGGCCTGGGTCCTGACCAAGCTCTACGGCTAGGCCGCCCCGACGCCGGGGAGGGCCTGGGGATGGCGCAGAAAGTCCAGGCAGATCCGGGCGGCCGCCTCGAAGTCCACGCCGCCCGTGATTTCGAGGACGGGCAGGTCGCCGAGCCTGTCCAGATAGGCTTGCGGGCCGGCCATGGCCTCCTCCGACGGATCGTCGGGGTCGTAAAAGACGCCGGGGTCCTTCATGAAGGCGGCCAGCAGCGCGCGGTGGTCCGCCAGGGCCACCACGCGGCAGACCAGGGGCGCGGGTTCGCGTCGCCAGGTCAGGACGGCCAGGCCGACCATGGGACAGGACAACCGGAAGTGGCCGGGGCCGAAGCAGGCGTCGATGGAGGCGTCGTATTTGTGCTCCAGGTCCCACAGTTCGGCCGGTGGCAGGGCGGCGAAGGTCTGCCGCTCGGCCGCGTCCATGACCGGGGCCAGGCTCGGGTTGTTGAGCACCGTGCCGGGATTGACCCGGGGCAGCTTGGCTAGGCCGCGCATGGTGAGCCCGGAGGCGGTGCGCGAGACCATGATCCGGTCGTTGCTCACGAAATCCGTGCCGTGGCGCATGATCTGGAGGGCCAGGGTGGATTTGCCCGCCCCGGAGAAGCCGGCGATGGCCAGACCGCGTTCCCCTTCGGCCACGCCGGCTGCGTGCAGCAGCAGGTCGCCGGCCCGCAGCCGCACTTCCAGCACCCGGTTGTTGATGAAATTGATGATCTGGTTGTCGTTGGCCAGGCAGGGACCCAACGCGGCGTTGACGCCGTGCCCGAAGAAAAAGACAAGTCCTGTCAAGAGCTTGTGCACGACGCGGCCGTCCGGCAGGTCGACGTAGGCTTCCTTGTGTTTGGTCTTGCCCGGTTCGCGCGCCTTGACCGTGAACGGCAGGTCCAGGGCGACCGGCGCGGACTCGATGGCCGTCACGGTCAGCCGGACCGCGCCGCCGCCGCCCAGGAAATCCCGGTAATAGCCGGCGAGCCTGGCGATCAGATCCGGCGAGTTGGAGGTGACGGCCACGGTGATGTCCTCGAAGGTCAGCTCCAGGTCGGCCGTTCGGGGATGGGCCGCGAGCACGGGGTCGAGCAGGGCGGCGATGGTCTGGTGCGCCGCGTTCATGCGAGTTGCTCCAGGACATAGTCGGCGTAGGCGCCGGCGGCATCCAGGGCGCAGGCCTCGAACAGTCCCCGAAAGCCGCCGAAGGCCGAAACTTCGTAGATGGCGGCCCCGTCCGGGGTCTCCACCACGTCCACACAGGTAAAGGCCATGCCCGGGAACAGCGCTTGGGCCTGGCTGGCCAGGGCGACGACCGCCGCGGAAGGCGTGTAGGGAACGTAGCGACCACCCGTCCGGGTGGTGGTGTCCCAGGAAGCGTCGCTCCCCTGCCGGGCGTAGGTGCCGAGGTAGCGGCCGCCCAGAAAGGAGACGCCGAGGTCGATGCGCCCGCCGGCGTGGGCCACCATCTGCTGGATGTACATGACCCGGTTGCCGGCGGCCTGGTAGTCGGCGATTTCCTCCGGGGCCTCGGGGCCGTCCGCAATGACGGCCATGCCCCGGGCCTTGGAGCTGAACAGCGGTTTGAACACGGCCTTGCCGAATCGGGCCACGGTCCGGACCGCCTCGTTTTGGTCCTCGGTGATGACCGTCGGCGGCATGGGGATGCCGCCCAGGCGCAGGGTGGTGGTGCAGGAGAGGCGGTCGATCAGCCGGGCCATGCTGTCCGGGTTGGAGAAGACCGGGACGCCCCGGCCGGCCAGGTAGCGCAGGATTTCCATGCGGTCCAGGGCGTCCGGGGAATAGGTGGGGGCGATTTTCTTGACGATGACCGCGTCCAGGGCGGTCAGGTCGGTGTCCCGGCAGAAGACCCGGCCCGTGTCCAGGTCCACCCGAACCTCGGCCATGTCGATGCACAGGCGAAAGCCGGTCCTGCGTTCCAGGGCGTCCAGCAGTCGCAAGGTGGACCATCCCGTGGGGATGCCCACCACGCCGATACGTTTCATGTCGTCCTCCGGAGTACGTGTCGATGCCGGGGCGGCGCCGGGCGGGCGGCGCCGGCGCGCGCGAGATAAGGGACTTTGAGCATGGTCCGGGCCGTCAGTGGCGCATCGCCGCCAGGGGCAGGCGGAAGGCGGCCGGATCGCCGGTATGGTTGATGACATGTTCGAGCAGGTAGACCCCGCGCTGGAACATGAGCCGGGAAAAACGCTGGGACAGCTCGAACCGGGTCGAGGTGATAAGCGACCGGGCCAGGCCCAGGGTCAGCCGCAGGTCGAAGGTCGCGTCGCCGTGGTCCGTGGCGAAGGTCCGGGCGAAGGCATACATGTCGAGAATGGCGGTCAGCAGCATCTTCCGCCGGGGCGCGTCGAAGACGGGCAGCCGGAAATGGGAGATCATATAGACCGAGACGTCCTGGACCAGGTCGGCATCGGCCGAACGGTGCAGGTCGATGTAGTGGATGCGGTCCTCGGCCGGATCGTAGAGGATGTTGTTGCTGTTGTAGTCGCCGTGGAGCAGCACCGCAAAGGGGGCGGTCAGCCGGTTTTCCACGGCCTCGGCCTGGTTGAGCAGCTCCTCCAGGGACGGCAGCACCCGCGAGCCGATGGTCCGCCGGGACAGATGGAACTGGGGGTGGACCGACAGCACGTCGGTCAGGCGCTGGCGCAATTGCCGCATCGTGGCGCCCCGGACCTGCCCCGGCCGCAGCGTCATGTCCCAGAGGAAGCCGGCCGTGCGGCGCAGGGTGGCCATGGCCGAACGCAACAGCGGCGCGTCTCCGGCCAGGGCGATGTCCTGGATGGTCTGGCCGGGCAGCATCGTCACCAGCATGGAGCTGGTCTTGCCGTTTTGCCGGAAGGCCTCCACCCGGGGGGGCAGTCCCGGCATCAGGGCTTCCCAACGGTCGATATTGGCGTTTTCCCGACACAGCTTGTCGGTGTCGCCCTCCTTGAAGATGACGTCGTGGCCCTCCGGGCCGCCGGGGTGGCGATCATGCACCCGGCCGATGCGGCAACCGGAGCGCGTGCCCCAGATGGACTCGAAATCGAGGTCGGTGAGCGGATTTTCATTGCCGCTGGCCGCCAGGATGTCGTTTAAGGCCCGGAACTGGCGGATCTTGAACTTGTCGCCGGTGATGCCGAAGATGGCGGCCTCGCCGATGTTGAGCAGGGCGTCGCCGATGCGCTCCAGGTAGCGGAAAATGAACAGGGTGGTGAGCAGGTCGCCGGTGAACATGCCGGAGCGCAGCTCCCCCCGGATGCGGTCGAATTCCCGCTTGTACAGACGGTCCAGGTGCAGCTCGCTGCGGCAGATCTTGAGGGCCGACGCCAGGTCGCGCTCCATGGCCGCCGCGGGAATCCATTCCATGGCCATGAGAATTTCGTTGAAAAAGGGCTTGTAGCCGTAGTTGCGGATACGTTCCGGGTCGTCGTAGTGCCGGGTCTGGCGTACCACGTTGACGGCGTGGTCACCGATGCGCTCCAGGTTGTTGCCGATGATGTGCAGGGCCCGGATGGAGGCCACTTCCTGGGCGTCCGGCTTGGCCGTTTCGTGCAGGGCACTGAAGCAGGCGTTTTCGATGACGCTCTTCAGGTTGTCGATATAGTCGTCCCGGGCCTCGATCTTGTCGATGGCCTCTTCGTCGTGGACTTCGAGCACGGCCTGAGCTTCCCGGATCTGCCGCTCCACCTCGACGAGCAGAAAGGTGAGATTCGGCTCGATGTCACGCATGCTCTGGTCCCTGTGCCTGGATGCGCAACGGCGCTCCGGCCTCCTCGTCTTCGCCGCGTTCCTTCCAGCGCAACGTGAGCTTGAACTTGCAGTCGTCGCCCTTGCGTTTGCCCTCGACCGTGATGGTGACCAGCCCCTGGGGGGTCAGGATCATTTCCTGGCCGCCCTGGGTCAGGGTCAGGCCGCCCTTGACGAAGCCGTCCCGGATGGCTTCGAGGTAGGGGGCAATGGCGGACGCGTCCTGGATGCCGTCGTACTTGAAGATGGAGTCGGCCACGATTCCTCCCGGGAATGGTTGTCGGGCGCTTTTTCGCCCCGGGTATGCAAAGCACCCGATGGTGCAGAAACGATGCGGGTTGGGTGACGAATGCGTCACAACGCGTCCGCTGCCGCGAAAACCGCTTCGGGCGCACCGGGTTTTCGGCGCAGACCCCGCCACTGTCCGTGAGAGTAGGAAAGCTCCGGCCCGAAAGCAAGAGGGCGCCTGCCTTTCCCGGCGTTTTCCCGCAGAGCTCGGCGCGGCAAGGCGTTTTCAGGCCACCGGCAGGAACGAGCGGCCGAGCACGAAGCCCCGCTCGACGAGAAAGGCGGACAGAAAATCGGTGGCGCCCCGGCTGGCCACGTAGGGCAGGACGAAGCAGGCGTCGGGCCCGGGCACGTCCGTTAAGGGCAGAACCGGCCGGCCGGCCACCACCTTGCCCACCTTGCGCGGGTCGATGTCCAGCCAGGCGGTGATGCGCACGCCGTGGTCCAGCAGGTGTTCGGCCCGGTGACGGGTGATCCGGCCGGCCCCGGCCACGATGACGTCCGGATGGAAGGGGTTGTGGGCGGCCAGGAAGCGAGCCAGGTAGCCGGCCTTGATTCGGTGGAAGGCCTCGGGCGCGTAGCGGGGATCGGTCCGGGAAAGCCGGTGCGGCGGGTCGTTCCAGGTGACGAGCGTGTCGGGCAGTTTGGCCATGGCCACGCCGTGGTCGAGCCAGCGCAGCCAGAGTTCGTAGTCCTCGGGGAAATCGCCCTGGCGGTAGCCGCCGTAGCGCCCGGCGAGGTTCGCCCGGAACATGACCGAGGGATGGGGCAGGGGCGATTCCCGGAAAATGGCCAGCCGGATGTCCTCGGGCGCCAGCACGCCGTTGGCCCAGCGGACGTGCTCCAGATAGCCCCGAGCCGTTTCCGGATCGCCGCCGAAGGCCACCCGGCAGGAGACCAGTCCGATGTCCGGATGGGCGTCCAGAAAGGCCACCTGACGTTCCAGCCGGCGGGGGTGGCAGCCGTCGTCGGCATCCAACCGGGCGATGAGATGTCCCCGGGCGGCGTCCAGTCCCGCGGTCAGGGCGGCGGCGATGCCGCCGTGGGCGATGCGGAGCGGCCGCACCCGGCGGTCGCGGGCTGCTACCGCGGTCAGGACGTCCCAGGTGGCCCCGCCGTCGTCGGAACCGTCGTCCACGGCCTCCACCTCGAAATCCGTCAGGGTCTGGGCGGACAGGCTGGCCAGGGCAGCCGGCAGGCTGGCGGCCGCGTTCCAGACTGGTAGTAGGACGGAGACGGCCGGTCGGTCGGCGGAGGCGGGGCGGGATTGCGGCATGGGAAAAAAAGCCCGCGCCGGCCCGGGGAAGCATCCCGGATCGGCGCGGGCCGTGGAGACAGAGAGTTAGGCCACCCGCACCAAGGTGCGCCGCAGGACTTCGGACTGGAGCACCTCCAGCACCTTGCCCTCGGCATAGGTGACCACGTCACCGCCGAAGAAGGCCACATCGGCCGGATCATGGGTGACCATGACCAGCGGGATGTCCAGGCGGCTCAATATCCCGGCCAGTTCCATCCGGACGCGTTGGCGCAGGGGGATGTCCAGGGCCGAGAACGGTTCGTCCAGAAGCAGCGCACTCGGTTCGCCGACCATGGCGCGGGCCAGGGCCACGCGCTGGCGCTGGCCGCCGGAGATGCGCAACGGCCGGACCTCGGCCAGGGCGGCGATGCCGAACAGATCCATGATGTGATCGACGCGATCGGCATGGGTGTGGGAAAGACGGCCGAACAGCTGCGGATGCAGCCCGAAGGCCACGTTTTGCCGCACCGTCAGATGGGGGAACAGGGCGTAGTCCTGGAAGACGTAGCCGATTTTCCGCTCCCTGGGGGGGACGAAAACCTTTTTCCCGCTGTCGAAGAGCACCCGTCCATCCACGCTGATGAAGCCGGAGTCCGGTTTCATCAGACCGGCGATGGAACGCAGGGTGAGGGTCTTTCCCGAACCGGAAGGGCCGAACAGGACCACCCGGTTGTCCGAGGTGGAAAAGGTGGCCGAGAAATGGAAATCCCGGGCCGCCGACCTGAAGACCTTCTCTATGCCGATGGAGATACGCATGGAGTCTGCCTTACGGCTTCTTGAAGCCGTACTTGGCCAGGACTTCCTGACCCTTGGGGCTCGTGACGAAGGCGATGAAGGTGGCCGCGTCCTTCTTGTTGGCGGCGCTGGACAGGGTGGCGATGGGGTAGATGATCTGCTTGACCGTCGGCACTTCGGCGATCACGACCACCTTGCCCTCGGCCTTCTTGGCGTCGGTGCCGTACACGAAGCCGGCATCCACTTCGCCGCGGGCGAGATAGTCCAGAACCTGGCGCACGGATTCGGCCATGACGAACTTGGAGGCCAGCGGATCCCAGTAGCCGAGCTTGGCCAGGGCGTTCTTCGCATAGTTGCCGGCCGGGACGGTGGCCGGGTTACCGACGGCGATGCGCTTGACGACGCCGGCCTTCAGGCTGTCCAGATCCTTGACCTTGGCCGGGTTGCCCGAAGGCACGGCCAGGACCAGGGAGTTCTTGGCGAAATTGACGCGGGTCGCCGTGTCGATGAGCTTCTTCTCGACGGCGGCGTTCATGGTCTTCTCATCGGCCGAGGCGAACACGTCCACCGGGGCGCCTTTTTCCATCTGGGAAAGCAGGGCGCCGGAGGCGGCGAAGTTCATGGTCACGTTGATGCCCGGATTGGCTTTGGCGAACGCAGTCTTCACGGCGGTGAAGGCGTCGGTCAGGCTGGCGGCGGCGGAAACGGTCAGATTGCCGGCCTGGGCGGGAATGGCCACGCTCAGAGCCAGGATCAGGGACAGCAGGATCTTTCGCATCATCCTTCTCCTTGTGTCATGATTTGGGTTTGATGATTTTGGCCACCACCACGAGCAGAATCACGCACACGATGGAAATGAGCAAGACCAGTTCGTTGGCCAGGGTATCATTGCCGGCCTGGGTGGCGCTGTACACGGCCAAAGACAGCGTTTGGGTTTTCCCGGGCAGATTGCCGGCCACCATCAAGGTGGCGCCGAATTCGCCCATCGCCCTGGCCAGAGCCAGCATGACTCCGGCCAACAGCCCCCGCATGGCCAGGGGCAGGGAGACGCGGAAAAAAATGGCCATTTCGCTGGAGCCCAGCGTTCTCGCTGCGTTTTCCAGATTTTCGTCCACGCCCTCGAAGGCCGCCCGGGCCGAGCGGTAGACGAGGGGAAACGCCACCACCGCCGCCGCCAGCACGGCGCCTTCCCAGGTGAACATGATCGAGATGCCGAAGGCCTCCCACAGGTAGGCGCCGAGAACGCCCCGGCGGCCCAACACCACGATGATGTAGTAGCCGAGAACCGTCGGCGGCAGCACCATGGGCAGGGTGAGAATGGCGTCGATCATGTCGCGGCCGGCGAACTCTCGGGTGCAGGCGAACCGGGCGATGATGACGGCCGGAATGGTGGCGAAGGCCGTGGCCAGGCTCGAAACGCGGAGCGTCAGAAGGAGGGGGGGGAGTACGTTGGCATCAATCATGGCACTGGGCTTCTCGCGGTGGAGTCCTCATAGCTGTCGGAGTTTGGAAGACAAGACGCGGTATGGAGCAACCGTTACAGCACCGATAGGGGAATGGCGCCGGTTTGTATAGGCCGTCACGCAAAATGGACAAATGGTGATAGTGACTGTATCCGGCCGCGAAAAATGTCCGAATTGTCTGGTGTGACGGCGGAATTTCGCAGTAGAAGCTCAGTCCAGGACGGACAGGGCGTGATGGATGTAGCCGTTTAAGGCGGCATGAATTTCCGGAGACAGTTCCTTGAACTTGAGGCCGATGTCCAAACGCTTCTCTGAAAGACCGACCCGTTTGACGGCGCTGGGCAGTACCGCTTGTCCGTCCTGGCCGAACAGTGGGCAGCGCAGCACCACCGAGTCGTCGATGCCGATCTGGGGGGGCGTGGCCGTTCCCTCGGTGAGGCAGGCCGAAAATTGGCAGCCCGTGAGGCTCAGGTCGACGATCATGCCCGGCGTGGCGTTTGTCCCCACCTCGGTCTCGGCCGGAATGCAGCAGGGCACCCGGCGGTGCCGGCGCAGGTCGAGGCATTCCAATCGGGTGGGATAGGTGAAGAAGAGCAACGGGAAGGGCACCTGGAGCGAGCGGATGATCTTGGCGGAGAAGCCCATCACCGTGCCTTCGAGCAGAAAGCGCACGATCACCGTGTTGTCGGGATAGAGCATCTGGTGGACGGCTTCGCGGTTGTGCTCCGGGACGATGGGGGCGGTGGTGACCACGAAGCGCGGCCGGATGTGGCCGACGCAGATGCTGGCCAGTTTGTCCTGAAAACCGGCCACCTCCAGGAGCATCCTGGTGCCCGGAGGGCACAGTGTCGGAGCGTGAGAGCCTTGGGTGTTCGTCATCGCGAAGTCTCGTTGGGCGCGGTTGTGTCGAGGTCGGTGGTCGGCGTCGACGCGGCGCTCTGGTCAAGGAATTCGAGGAATTTCCGGGCGGCGCTGAAATCCGGACGCAGGGCCAGGGCGTGTTCCAGATCCTCTCGGGCGCCGTCCGGGTCGCCGGATTCGGCCTTGGCCCTGGCGATGTTGAAATAGAGGTGCTCGTCGCCCGCGTTGTGGTCGATGGCCTTGGCGTAAAAGGCGATGGCCTCGGAAAAATGCTTGCTCTTGCGCAGGCAGATGCCGAAGTCGTTGAACAGGTGGCGTTCCTGTTCCTGAAACAGGGCGTCGATGCCCAGGATGCGTTTGAGGGCCCGGCTGAGTTTTTTGCCGTCGCCTTCCTGGAGATAGATTTTGCCCAGCTCGATGTTGGCCTTGGGATGCTTTTCGTCGAGGAGCAGGGCCTTGCAGAATTCCTTTTCCGCACCGTCCAGGTCCGCGGCGTCCAGATACTGTTCCGCCCGCCGCAGCTTTTTCTTGAGCGAATCGATAAAGGGCAGGCAGCGTTTTTCGTAGAAGCCGGGCTCCGGGCGGTAGTTGCGGATGAAGTCGCCCTTGCTGATGCCCGTTATCGGACCGGAGGGGATGGAATTGGCGTTCAGGGCCTGGACGGAATAGGTGTCGTCGCCCAGCCTGCGTACGAACCACAGGGTCGTTTGCTGATAGCTGCGCGTGGTGGCACCGTGGCCGGTCTCGGCGGACTTGATCAGGGAATAGACGCCCAGAATATGACAACCGGCAGGGGCGTCGGACACCGTTCCCGTCTGTTCGCCATCCGTGGGGACAAGGGTGCGGGGTTCACCGTTCGGCATTGGTTCGCATGGTCGTCGACCAACGAAGACAAGCGTGGATCGATAGGTTTTTCGGTTTTTCCCCGGGGGGCGCGCACGTAGGAGAAACGAACCATCGACCCGGGCGCGGTGGAGAGATCCACCGCGTGCAAAGACCTATACCTGCTCGCCGAAGGATTGTCAAAAAATGACACGCGGTTTCCCGTTCGGGCGGAAAACCGCGTGCGTCATCCTTGGTTCGGGCGGATGGTCGGCAACGGCTAGCAGCCCTCGCCGCCGCCGGCGCCGCCGCAGCAGGCCCGGCCCAATCCCTTGCGCCGGCTCTTGAGCCGGCTCAGATCGCCGGCGCCGTAGACCTCGGCCAGGGCCGTCTCCACCAGGCCGGAGCAGGCGTAGGGCAGAATGCCGGCCGACGTCAGCACCTTGCTGGGCGTGTCGCCGAAGGCGGACACCAGCACGGCCCGGCAGTCGACCAGGAGCTTGGCCAGTTCCTCCCAGCGCTTGGGACCCGAGCCCGGTTCCGGGGCCCAGCGTTCCTCGACCAGGGCGAAGCCGTCGCCTTCCTGCTTCCAGATCTGCAACTTGTGGGCCTCGCCCAGGTGCATGTTGACGAGCATGCCCTCCCGGGTGCCCACGGCCACGTAGGGGCGGGCGGACAGGTCCGCGCCGGGCACGATGCGCGAACAGTCGCCGAGCAGGCCGGCCAGGTCCAGGGAATGGTCCGCGCCGAGGAGCCCCACGGCGTCGGCCCGGCAGCGTTTGCAATGGCTCATCTGGGGCAGCATGCCCTTGGCCTGGTCCCGCAGCCCGTGGATCAGCTCGTGGCTGGGGGCGGGCACCTCGGCGAACGGGGTTTCGGCCACCGGAAAGACCGGCATGATGTTTTGAATGTCCACGCCGAGTTCGGTGATCCGCTTGGACACCTCCAGGATATGCTGGTCGTTGATGCCAGGGACGACGATGGTGTTCACCTTGACGATCACCCCGCGCTTCTTGAGCATCGTGATGCCGGTCAGCTGGCGTTCCAGCAACAGCCTGGCCGCGTCCTCGCCCCGGTGGATGACCTTGCCGTCCCGGACCCAGGCGTAGATGCGGGCGCCGACCTTCGGGTCCACGGCGGTCACGGTGACGGTGACGTGGGAAACGCCGAGGTCGGCCAGCGCGTCGGCGTGGGCCGGCAGGGCCAGGCCGTTGGTGGACAGGCAGAAGAGCAGCTGGGGATACTTGTCCTTGAGCAGCCGGATGGTCTGCATCGTCTCGGGATTGGCCAGCGGGTCGCCCGGACCGGCGATACCGCAGACGGTGATGTTCGGCTCCCGTTCCAGGACCTTGTCCATGTAGAGCACGGCCTGTTCGGGCGAGAGCACGGCGCTGGTCACGCCCGGCCGGGTTTCGCTCACGCAATCGTATTTGCGATTGCAGAAATTGCACATGATGTTGCACTTGGGGGCCACGGGCAGATGCACCCGGCCGCAGGTGCCGGCGGATTCCCGGTTGAAACAGGGATGCGTGGAGAGGTCCTTGACGGGGCTCATGATAGACTCCTTTAGAGATAGCCGTATCCTACGGCGCAGTCTTCCTGCTTGCGTTCGAGAAAAAGGTTGACCAGCCGGTCGAAGAGTTCCTGGGTGCCGGCGTAGCCGACGTGCCTGATCCGGGGGCCGCCGAAGCGGTCGTGGATGGGAAAGCCGACCCGCAGCAGGGGCACGCCCAGGGCCTTGGCCGTGCGGTAGCCCTTGCTGTGGCCGATGAAGATGTCGGGAGCCAGGGTTGCCGCCTGCTCGGCGATGTCGAAGAAGTCCACGCCTTCCCGGGCTTCGGGCGGTTCGGGCAGGATGTCGGTCGTGACCGCGGCCAGGGATTCCTTGAAGCCCTTGCCGACGGCGCCGGTGGCGGCCAGGACGGGCGTGACGCCGATTTCGGCCAGGAAGGACACCAGGCCGATGACCAGGTCCTCCTCGCCGTAGACGATGGCCCGCTTTCCGGCCAGGTACTTGTGGGCGTCCACGTAGGCGTCCACCAGCCGGCCGCGCTCGTCGCGGTAGCGCTGCGGCGTGGGCTGGCCGGTCAGCTCGGACAGGGCCGCGAAAAAGGCGTCGGTTTCGCGGATGCCGATGGGCAGGCCCACCCGGCGAGAGGGGACGCCGAAACGCCGTTCCAGATTGGCGCCGGCGCTTTCGCTGGCCGGGACGGTTCGGCCGCATTCGACGGACCCCAGCGCCCCGGACATGGCCCGGATGTCGGCCAGGCTGGTCCCGCCGGCCGGCAGCTTTTCGTAGTCGAGCAGGGCCGGCCGGTCCATGGAATCGGAAATGTCGGGCAGGATGGTGCCGGCCACGCCGTAGTCGGCCAGGATGTCCTTTAAGTGCCGCACGTCGGCCGGCGATACGAAACCGGGCATGAGGTTCACCCGCCGTTCGGCCGGGGCCTTCTCCTTGACCAGCTGGGCGGCCACGCCGGCCACGGCCGCGTGCCACCCTTCCATATGGGTGCCGGAATAGCTCGGGGTGGACACGGCGACGATTTCCGGAAGAGGCAGGTCACTGAATTCCTTGCGGAACTCAGAAAGCAGCCGTGGCACGTCGTCGCCGATGGTCTCGGTCAGGCAGGTGGTGGCCACGCCGACCACCGTGGCCCCGTATTTGGACATGACGTTCAAAATGCCCTTTTTCAGGTTGGGGCCGCCGCCGAACACGGCCTGCTTCTCCCCCAGGGCCGAGGAGGCGATGTCCATGGGCTCGCGGAAGTGGCTGATCAGATAGCGGCGCATGTAGGTGGCGCAGCCCTGGGAGCCGTGCAGGAAGGGGATGGCGCCCTCGATGCCCCGGAAGGCCAGGGCCGCTCCCAGCGGCGAGCACAGCTTGCAGGCGTTGGTCGTGGACGTGTAGGGCGAATCGCTCATTTGCTTTCTCCCATGGCCAGGGCCTTGGCCTGCGCTTCGCGCCGGGGCACGAACCGCCAGACCGGGCTGGTGGCCGAAGCGTGGATTTCCTTGGCGAAATTGAGCATGCCGATGAAGCCTTCCAGGGCCTCTTTGCGTTCGTGGTTGTGGTCGCAGAAACCCACGCCCAGCTTGTGGGCGATGGGCCGTTCCTTGATGCCGCCCACGAAGACGTCCACGTCGAGTTCCCGGACGAATTTTGAAAGCTCCAGCGGATTGGCGTCATCGATGATGACCGTGCCCGGGTCGCAGATGGTGGCCAGTTCTTCGTAGTCTTCCTTGGTGCCGGTCTGGGAGCCGACCAGCACCGCCTTCATGCCCAGGTGGCGGAAGGCCTTGACCAGGGAGAAAGCCTTGAAGGCGCCGCCGACGTAGATGGCCGCCTTCTTGCCTTCCAGGTCCTTGCGGTACTTGGCCAGCGCAGGAATGAGCTTGGAGAGTTCCTCGCGCACGAGCTGCTGGGTGCGGGCCACGATGCCCGGGTCCTGGTCCTTGAAATGGTCGGCGATGGCGTAGAGCGAATCGGCCATGTCCTCGATGCCCAGGTATGAGACCCGCAAAAATGGCGTACCGAAGCGCTCCTGCATCATCTTGGCCAGTTCGATGGTGGAGCCGGAGCACTGGACCACGTTGAGGCCGGCGGCGTGGCAGCGCTGGATGTCCGCCACCCGGCCGTCGCCGGTCAGGTTGGCCACCACCTGGATGCCCATGCGCTCGAAGTACTCGCGGATGATCCAGATTTCACCGGCCAGGTTGAAGTCACCGAGAATATTGACGGAAATGGGTTTGACCGAGGAGGCGTCACCGGTGCCGGCCAGGGCGAACAGGGCCTTGCAGGCGGCGGCGTAGCCCTCGCGCTTGTTGCCCTTGAAGCCTTCCGACTGGACCGGAATGACCGGAATGCCGGTCTGTTCGGCCACGTCCCGGCACACCGCCCCCACGTCGTCGCCGATGATGCCGACGATGCAGGTGGCGTAGACGAAGGCCGCCTTGGGCTTGTGGCGGGCGATCAGTTCGAGCAGGGCGGCCTTGAGCTTCTTTTCGCCGCCGAAGATGACGTCCCGTTCCTTGAGGTCGGTGGAAAAGCTGAGGCGGTGCAGTTCCGGCCCCGACGACAGCGAGCCCCGGATGTCCCAGGTATAGACGGCGCAGCCTATCGGGCCGTGCACGAGATGCAAGGCGTCGGCAATGGGATAGAGCACCACCCGCGAACCGCAGAACACGCAGGCCCGCTGGGAGACGGCGCCGGCCAGGCTTTCCCGGTTGCAAGCCAGTTCGAAGGGCCCCTCGCCCATGCGGTGGATCTGATCCCGTCGTTCCTCGAAAATGGCCTGTTCCATGTCGTCTCCTTTCCCGGTCACCGTGCACCGGGATTCCCGAGACTTTACAAGGAACGTGCCAGCGAATATTTATTTGAAATAAAAGAGGAATTTTTTGAGGCATGCACCGGACCCACAATTTTGTACCGTGCCTTCCGACACAATTGTAGAGGACCGGCAGCGGGGGGGGGGTACCCCGGGGAACGGGAAAAGGAAGACGGCGGGGGCACGGCGGGCCGGCCCCGGCGTCCGTTTGCGCCTGTGGCGCGGTGCTGTTGCGGAGAAGAGCCGGAGGCGGGGGACGACGTTTTGCCGCCTCCGGCGGGAAGGAGGGGTCAGGCGTTCTTGCGGACGGTCACCTTGTCCTTGGCGCCGCACTTGGGGCAGACCAAGTTGTAGATGATCGCATCCTCGGTTTCGGTTTTCGAGACGGGTTTGACCATTTTCCCACAGACCAGGCACTGGAAGGTTGGCTCCGCATCCGCGGTGGCCGGTTCTTTGAGCATGAATTTCATGGAGCCAAGATAACCACCGCGGCGCGGCTGGCAAGGGCGACGTGACGGCCGGCCTTCGCTTGTCATGGCGGGGGCATGGGGGTAAGACGGGAAAGGATGACCAGTGGAAGTGTCGGCTTTTGGGGGCGGATTGGCGCTGCGGAGGAGGGTCGCGTGCGCGGACGTCTGTGGTTTGGGGGCCTGCTGCTCGGCCTGCTCGCGGGATGCGTCGCGGTCAAGCCGATCATGACGCCCCAGGAATTTCGGGCCACGTGCCATCAACGGGCCCAGTGCCCCGAAGCGGCGGAATCCGGCGCCGTCTGTTCCGGCTTCCAGGAGACGGTGACCGATTATTACGACGGCATGGCGCCTTGCCGCCAGGCCTGCCGGGACAAGGCCCGGGATCTGACCGCGTCCTTGGGCCCCGCCTGTGGGGCGGCCATCGGGACGGCCCGGGCGACATGTCTGGAATTTTGTAACCGCAAGTTTTATCGCTGCAACTGCGATAAGGCGGATGCATCGGGGGGGGACGCCGGGAAGAGCGGCAGCCGGCCGCAGCCCTAACGCCAAACGGGAATCCGGAGGCCCGCCCGCGCCGCTCGGAGACTGTCGGGGAGGACCGCCGGCGACCGGGGAAGGATGCTCCTATGGCCGTAAAGAAAATTTTGATGCTCGTGGGCGATTTCGTGGAAGACTACGAAGCCATGGTGCCGTTGCAGATGCTGACCATGGTGGGGCACCAGGTGGACGCCGTGTGCCCGGACAAGAAGGCCGGACAGCAGGTCCGCACGGCTGTGCACGATTTCGAGGGCGATCAGACCTACAGCGAGAAACCCGGCCATCATTTCACCCTGACGGCCGATTTCGACGCCGTGGACCCGGCCGCCTACGACGCCCTGGTGCTGCCTGGCGGCCGGGCGCCGGAGTACCTCCGCCTCGACCCCCGGGTCATCGCCATCGTCAAGCACTTCGGGGCGACGGGCAAGCCCATCGCCGCCATCTGCCACGGTCCCCAGCTGCTCACGGCGGCCGACGTGGTCCACGACTGCCGGTGCATGGCCTACCCGGCGGTCCGGCCCGAGTTGGAACGGGCCGGCGCCACCTATGTGGCGCCCAACGCCACGAGCAGTAACGCATTGGTCTGCGGCCACTTGGTCACGGCCCCGGCCTGGCCGGCCCACCCCGAGTGGATGCGCCGGTTCCTGGAGGTGCTCGGCACGAAAATCGTGCCGTAGGCGGGGGGAAGGAGGCGGGCGATTCCCGCCGGATATCCCCTCTTTTTTCTCCGAACCAAGGATGCTATAGGCACAGGCCGAAGGGGAGAATCCGTCGGGCCGATGCGCGTGCCCGCCGGGGTAACGAGGCGTTATGATCGATTCGAAAAAGATGGAACGGCTGCGGCAGGCCATCGGCGATTTTGCCGTCAACAAGGGCAAGATCCTGTTGGTGCTGTCCTTTTTGCTGTTTTTGGTCGCGGCCTACTATGTCACGGACTTTGTGACCGATGACAATCTGGCGGTGAAGTATAAAAAGACCACGGCCCTGGTGGAGGAGGTGCAGGAGACGAAAAACGTCCTGACCATCGTGACCAGCCAGGGGTTTTTCGTGGTGGATCCAGGGTTGCGCTCGGACAAGTTCAAAAACATCGTCGACTTCTTCCGCAAGGTGAAGGAGGACGGTTCGCCGGTGCGCATCGATTACAAGGACGTGGGCAACGACAAAGTCATCGAAAACGTCTTTTACCGGGCCGAATCCACGAAATTCGGCAAGATCAGTTCGCTCAAGTAGGCGGACCGCCCGGTCAGACTTTCCGGCGACGGCCGGCGGGGACTCCGCAAGGGAGGCCCGCCGGCCGTCGCCGTTTTTTCAGGCCGCCGCCACGTTTGGGCCGTGGTCCGGCCGGCTGTGGTTGGCCAGGCTATGGTCTTCGTCGTCCTGGCCCATGCACTGGAGCAGCCCCATGCTCCACAGACAGTCGCCGCAGGGCACGGTCTCGCCGTAGCAGTCGTACTCGAAATCCGCCCGGTCGATGTCCTCGCAGGGGTAGACGTTGCAGCCCGGGCAATGGGGATAGCGGCGCGCCAGCACGTCCGCCCGGAACTGCCGGTACGCCGGCGCGTTCCAGATGGCGGCCAGGGGCGTTTCGGCCAGGTTGCCGAAGATCTTGTGGGCGACCTGCTTTTCCCGTCCGTAAAAATAGCACCGGAAATCGCGCCACAGGAAATGGCAGGGCGACACCGCCCCGTCCCAGGCGATAAACGTCCCGCCGCGCTGGACGCCCAGGCAGGTGTGGTCGCTGCGCGGCCGCAGGGCCGGCAGGTGCAGGGACAGGCCGGTCCTGGCCGCCACCGCCTCCGCTTCCCGGAACACCGCCGCCGCCTGCCGGAGGTCCTCGCCGGACAGGATGTTGTCGAGATGGAAGGGAATGTCCTTCTGCCGGGCCTGGGTGGACATGGTCCGGACGAAGTCGATGAGGCGGCGTTCCTCGGCCGTCTTGTGATATTTCCACAGGACGGGGAAGTAGTGCGAAAGGTCGATGCCTTCCCGTTGCGCCCGGCTGGCCCAGTCCCTGTAGAAGCGCACCGAGGCCTCGGCGTTGATGCCGAACACCGGCTGATCCGCCATGGCGCTGGCAAAGGGCAGCATGTGCGAGACGACCAGCCGGGCCACGCCCCGAGCGGCCAGCCAGGCCACGATGCCCGGCAGCTCGCGCATGGTGTCGCGCATGACGACGAATTCGGCGCCGACCTCCAGGGGCGATTCGGGGTGGACCCGCTTGGCCGCCGCCAGCGCGTCCAGGGCCCGCTCCACGTGCCCGAGACTGCCGCCGCCGCGCACCGTCCGGTAGAGCTCCGGCGAGGCCGCGTCCACGGAGAGGAAAATCCGGTCCAGACCGGCCGCGACCAGCGAGGCGGCCCGGGCCTTGTCCAGGAGATGGCCGTTGCTTTGGAAGCCGACCCAGCCGCCGGCGGGCATGGCCTGCTTGGCGGTCCGGATGAAGGTTTCCAGCCGGGGATGGAGCAGGGGTTCGCCGATGCCGTTGAGGATCAGGGCGTCGAGATGGGGAAAGGCCGGTTCCAGGGCGGCGAAGATTTCGGGCGACAGGTCGCCTTCGGGCGCGGCGGTGCCGCCGGCGTGCTTGACGCACATGGGACAGCGCAGATTGCACCGGGACGTCACCTCGACGAAGAGGCGGGAGGGATGGCGGAGCAGGGCGCGTTCGGCCGGCTGCGGCAGGGTCGCGGACATGGATACCCCCTTGGGTGCGCGCGTCGTTTGGGGCGGCGCGGCGGAATGGGGCCTTGATGCCGTGACGGCGGCGTGGCTGTCAACGGGTGTCCGGCCGCCGTCCCGGGAGGGTCGGTCCCCGGGGCGGCGGCCGGCGCACGGCGTGTTTCCGGACGGCGCGCCTAGAATTTGTTCAGGATGTTGTCGTCGATCCAGTGCTGATCCCACCATTCGATGGGCGAGGTCTCGTGGCCGAACACCAGGACCCCGAAGTGGAGGTGGTCGCCGCCGGCCAGGCCGGTGGTGCCGGTCTTGCCGATGGGTTCGCCCCTTTTTACGTCCTGGCCGGTCTTGACGTCGATCTCCCGCAGGTGGGCGTAGAGGGTTTGCAGGCCCAGGCCGTGGTCGATGATGACGGTATTGCCGTAGATGCCGAAAAAGCCGGTGAAGACGACCTTGCCGTTGTTGGCGGCCGGGACGGTCGCCCCTTCCAGGGAGGCCAGGTCCACGCCCATGTGCGTCTGATGGTCGATGACCTGCCCGTGGTAATAATAGGTCCGGTAGTCGCCGAACTGGGCCCGGGTGGCGGCGTTGGGCAGGCGGGTGAAGGCCTTCTTGTCCCAGAGCATCCGGGGCGCCGTCTCCAGGCCGAGCTTTTTGAGGACCTGGGCGTTTTGCTTGCGCAGATCGTTGTTGACCCGCAGGTAGATTTGGAGATTGTCCCGGGTATCCGGGATGATATTGTAATACTGCGGCATCTTGGATTCCAGGAAACGGTCGGAGATCGTGATGGAATCCTCACGGAATTTCCTGGGGATGGCCTGGTAACGGAAGCTGGCCAGGGCCTCGTTGCCGGCCTTGTCCACGGCCTTGACCTTGGGCACGAAGTCCTTGGGGTCCATGTCGTAGGGAAAGACGTACAGGCCGAAATATTTGCCGTTTTCCTGCTTGAAGGCCGGGAAGAATTCGTTGCCGACCACCACGCCGGCGGCCTCCGGCTCCTCGTTTAAGGTGAAGGCCACGGCGCCGACGCCGCCCTGGCGCACGTTGTGGGACAGGCTCGTCACCTCGATGCGCGGCGGGATGGTGTCCAGGGTGAGTTTCTTTTGCAACACCGCCGCGTTGCCGGCGCCGAAATTGGCGATGGAGCGGTCGTTGAGGGTGACGGTCAGAGTGAAGGGCCCGTCCCGCAGGCCGGCCGGTTCCAGGGAGAAGGTCTCGGTGGCTTCCCGGACCGGGGCGGCATAGGCCTTGTTGAGCAGGGTGATTTCCTTGTCACCCTGCCTGACCACGACCTTGGCGTTCTTGAGGCCCGAGCCCGCGTCGCGCAGGCTGAGGGTAAAGGGCCGCTTGGGCGCGGCCATGTCCGTGTCGGGAGACAGCGCGATTTCGGGCTTGGTCCGGTCTACCAGCAGCATATAGGCGGCGCCGCCGGCCACGAGCGCGACGATCAGGAAAAAGACGACCACAAGTTTTTTCATAATGGCATTCCTCGCAAAGCGAAGTCTGCTTCATAGCCATCGGGCCGGGGCAGCGCAAGCCCGGGTGACGGGGCAGCGCCACGCCGCGCTTGCCGGAAAAGCGGGGAGGCGATAGTGGGTTCCCGAGAGAACAGAGGTCGTTGCGTTCCTGGAGACGCCCGGAATGCGTTCACGCGGGAGGGAAAAGTGCGGATGCGTATTCTGTTGGTATGGATGGTCTGGTCCTGTCTGTCCGGAACGGCGCTGGCAGCCGATCCGGCGGGCCACGCCGTCGCCGCGTCGCGGGAACCACGGGTCCTGAAGGTGGGCATGACCGTGGCGCCGCCTTTTATCCTGAAGGACGCCCAGGGGCAGTTTGGGGGCATCTCCTACGACCTGTGGCGTGACGTGGCCCAGGACCTCGGGATCACCTGGAAGGCCGTGGAATACGATCTGCCGGGGTTGTTGGCGGCGGTGCGCGAGGGCAGGGTGGACGTCGGCGTGTCGGATTTGTCCATCACCCCCGGGCGCGAAGCGGCCATGGACTTCTCGCAGCCGTTTTATTCCACCGGTCTCGGTATCGCCGTGCCGGCCGAGGGCCGGGGGAGCATCCTCGCCTCCCTGTTCCACCGGGTCATTTCCCTGCGCGTCTTCCTTTATGCCGGATCGCTGCTCGTCCTGCTGCTGGTGGTGGGCACGCTGGAGTGGCTCATCGAGCGCCGGCGCAACGCCGACTATTTTCGCCGGGGCATCCGGGGCATCGGCGACGGGCTGTGGTGGTCGGCCGTGACCATGACCGCCGTGGGCTACGGCGACACCACGCCGCGGACCCCGTTCGGCCGGATCGTGGCCCTGGTCTGGATGTTCGCCTCGGTCATGCTGCTGGCCTTTTTCACGGCCGGCATCACCTCGTCGTTGACCGTGGAGACCCTCGGGGAGCGGGTGCACGGCTTCGAGGACCTCTACAAGGTCCGTACCGGCGTCAAGGCCGACTCCTCGGCTGCGGAGTCCCTGGAGGCCTCCCGGATCTGGGCGGCCACCTTTCCCGACGTGCAATCGGGCCTTCGGGCCCTGGCCAGCGGGTCCATCGACGCCTTCGTGCACGATCAGCCCGATCTTCGCTATCTGCAGCATCGTTTTTTCCCCAGCGAAGTTCGGGTACTGAACGCCACCTTCGATCCGCAACTCTACGGTTTCGCCTTCCCCCCGAAATCAACCTTGCGCAAATCCGTCAATATCGCCATGCTACGACGCTTGGAGGATCGTGATTATCGAAACCGTCTTTTTGGGGGCTATCTTGGGGCCACTGGCTCCTATTGAAGCGTTTGCCCGGAGAATGACGCCGAACGGTGGGGAGGCTCTTGACGCGGTGCGATGATTTCGGAATCATACAGCGCCCGTTTTTATTGTTATTGGGGGGCCTTCCCCCGGTCCGCGCCAGGGATGGCGCTCAGCCACGATAAGGAGACCGCATCCATGCGAGCATGTGCGCGTTGTTCACGAAGCCTGCGTTTTGGTCCCCGAGCCCTGGGCTGTGCCCTGGCGTTGGTCCTGTTGATCGGTCTGGGAGGCTGCAAGGGGGGGAACAAGGCAGGCGGCGGCCCCGAACCCGTGGACGTGACGGTCATCGAGGTCAAGCCCCGCACGGCCCCCATGGGGGTGGACGGCATCGGCCACGTCACGGCCATCCGGACGGTCAAGGTGCGTTCCCAGGTCACGGGCGTCATCAAGCAGACACTCTTTCAGGAGGGCGATCTGGTCCGGGAGGGCGAACCGCTCCTCGTCATCGATCCCGACAGCTACAAGGCCAAGCTCGACGAGGCGGTGAACACCCTGGCCCGCGACCGGGCCAACGCCGCCCAGACCCGCCGCGACTGGCTGCGCTACAAGGACCTGGTGGCCCAGGCCGTCATCAGCCAGGACGACTACGAACAGAAGCGCACCGCCTACCAGCAGGCCAGCGAGCAGGTGCGGGTGGACGAGGCCTCGGTGGTCAACGCCAAGGTCAACCTCGATTACTGCTACATCAACGCCCCCTGTTCGGGCGTGGTCGGCCTGCAATCCTACAAGACCGGGAATTTGGTCGAGGCCAACAAGGACATCATCGTCACGGTGAACCAGATCCAGCCGATCAACGTCCAATTCTCCGTGGCGGAAAAATATCTTCCGGAAATTCGCGGCCACGCCGCCAAGGGCATCCTGACCGTGACGGCCGCCGTGCCGCAGCATGCGGACAAGGTGGCCCACGGCACCCTGACGGTCATCAACAACACCGTGGACACCTCGTCGGGCACCATCACCCTGCAGGGCGAGTTCCCCAATAACGACCGCTTGCTGTGGCCGGGCCAGTTCGTCAATGCCACGGTCATCGTGACGGAGACCGCCAACTCGCTGCTCGTGCCGTCGAGCGCGGTGGTCACCACCCAGGACGGTTCCGCGCTCTATATCGCCAAGCCCGACAACACGGTCGAGCTGCGCAAGGTCACGATCGATCGCAAGGTCGGGGCGGAAAGCGTGGTGTCGCAGGGCTTGAAGTCGGGTGAAAAGGTCATCACTTCCGGGCAGATCAAGCTGATTCCCGGCGTGCCCATCAAAATTGTGGACACGACCACGTATGAGAATGGGCCGGTTTCGCCGTTGGCGGTGGCGAAAAACACCCAGACACCGGGCCAGGCTTCCGGGGAAGGTCAAGGGAACTAGCCATGACCGACCTTTTTATCAAGCGGCCGGTAGCGACGACGCTGCTGATGGCCGCCCTGATTTTTTTTGGTCTGGTGTCCTATTCCTCGCTGCCCATCAGCGAAATGCCGAGCATCGACTTCCCCACCATTCAGGTGACGGCCAGTCTGCCCGGCGCCGATCCGCAGACCATGGCCGCGTCCGTGGCCACGCCGTTGGAGCGGCAGTTCACCTCCATTTCCGGCCTCCAGTCCATGAGCTCCGTCAACTCGCTGGGGACCACCACCATCACCCTGCAGTTCGACTTGGCGCGCAACATCGACGGCTGCGGCACGGACGTGCTCACCTACATCAATGCCGCCCAGGGCAGCCTGCCTACGGATATGCCCAGTCCGCCGACCTTCCAGAAGGTCAACCCGGCGGACATGCCCATCATCTATATTCGGGTGGCCAGCGATTCCATGCCGCTCAACAAGGTGACCAACTACGCCAAGGTCTACCTGGCCCAGCGTATTTCCATGGTCAACGGCGTGGCCCAGGTGGCGGTCTACGGCGATCAGACCTACGCCCCGCGCGTCCAGGTCAATCCGGACAAGCTGGCGGCCCTCGGCATCGGCGTGGACGAAGTGGCCACGGCCTTCGCCAACGAAACCGTGCTCCAGCCGACCGGTTCCCTGTACGGGCGTGACAAGCTCTTTACCATCCGGGCCCAGGGCCAGCTGACCAGCGCCACCGCCTACAACCGGCAGATCATCGCCTACCGCAACGGCAAGCCGGTGCGCCTCCGGGATGTGGGCCGGACCATCGACTCCACCCTGAACAATAAAAACGTCGCCTACTTCGACCAGCAGCAGGGCATCGTGGTGGCGGTCAAACGCGCCGCCGGCACCAATACCATCGCCCTGGTCAAAGCCATTCGGGCCATGCTCCCGGGCATCAAGGCCACGCTGCCCCCATCGGTCAAGATGGAGATCCTCTACGACCGCTCGGAATCCATCCTGGATTCCATCAACGACGTCCAGTTCACGCTGCTGCTGTCCATCGTCCTGGTCGTCATCGTGGTCTACCTGTTCCTGAAAAATATCCCGGCCACCCTCATTGCCAGCCTGGCCTTGCCCACGGCCCTGATCGGCACCTTGCCCTTCATGTTGATGTTCAAATTTTCGATCGACAACCTCTCGGCCATGGCCATCATCTTGGCGGTCGGCTTCGTGGTGGATGACGCCATCGTCATGATCGAGAATATCGTGCGCCATACCGAGATGGGCAAGACCATCATGCAGGCGTCCCTGGACGGGGCGCGCCAGATCGGGTTCACCATCATTTCCATGACCCTGTCCCTGGCCGTGGTCTTTATCCCCATCATGTTCATGGCGGGTATTTTGGGCCGGGTGCTCAACGAAATGGCCGTGACCATCACCTTGTGCATTCTGGTCTCCGGCTTTGTCACCCTGTCCATGACGCCCATGCTGTGTAGCCGGTTCCTTTCAGGCAAGCTCTCGGAATCAAAGGGACTTTTTAAGAAGATCGAGCTTCTTTACGAGAAGTCCCTGCACGTGGCCCTGCGCTTCCGGGGCGCGGTCATGGTGTTGTCCGTCGGCATCCTGGTCCTCACCCTGTGGCTGTTCACCGTGATTCCGACCGGGTTTATTCCGTCCACCGACTCGGGCATTTTCTACGTCTTCGGCATGGCCGAGCAGAGCGCCTCCTTCGACACCATGAAGCAGCGGGTGCTGAAGGTCGGCCGCATCTTCATGGCCGATCCCGACGTCTTCAAGTTCATCGGCATTGTCGGTGTGGGCGGCCCCAACACCTCCATGAACAACGTGGCCATGTTCCCGATCTTGAAGCCGATGTCGGAACGCAAACGCAGCGCCCAGGAAATCATCAATAGCCTGCGCCCCAAGATGGCCAAGCTGCCCGATCTCTACGTGTTCATGTACAATCCGCCGTCCATCCAGATCGGCGGCAAGCAGACCAAGGCCCTCTATCAGTTCACCTTGCTGTCGCCCGATCCCGACGAGCTCTATCCCGTGGCCAAGAAGATGGCCGCGTCCATGCGCAAATTAAAGGAAGTCGCCGACGTCAATACCGACATGCAGGTCGATGGGCCGCAGGTGTTTTTGGACATCGACCGGGACAAGGCCCGGACCCTGGGCGTCACCACCGCCTCCCTGGAAGCGGCCCTGACGACGGCCTACGCCGCCAGACAGGTCACCAACCTGTATGGCGCCACCGATACCTACAAGGTGGTGGTGGAGGTCCAGCCCGAGTTCCAGCGCCGGCCTGACCTCCTCAACAAGCTCTACGTGAAGTCCAGCCAGGCCGACAGCGACGGCAATCCCATCATGGTGCCCTTAAACGGCCTGGTCAAAATGACCGAGGGCGTGGGGCCGCTGGTGGTCAACCACACCGGCCAGCTTACGTCGGTCACCATCTCGTTCAACACCGCCGGCAAGTACTCCTTGGGCGAGGCCATTACCGCCGTTACCGGTCTGGCCAAGAAGCAACTGCCGAGCCATATCAGCTACCTCTTCGAGGGCCAGGCCACGGCCTTCCAGGAGTCCCTGGGCAGTGTGCCGTTCCTGCTCTTTTTGGCCATCATGATCATCTACCTGATCCTCGGTATCCTTTACGAGAGTTTCATCCATCCGATCACCATTCTGTCCGGCCTGCCGTCGGCGGCCCTGGGCGGCCTCATCACGCTGCTCGTCTTCGGCCGGCAGCTCGATCTCTACGGTTTTGTCGGCATCATCATGCTGATCGGCATCGTCAAGAAGAACTCCATCATGGTCATCGACTTCGCCATCGAGGCCGAAAAGGAGGGCAAGTCCTCCTTCGACGCCGTGTTCGAGGGCTGCGTGGTGCGGTTCCGGCCCATCATGATGACCACCGTGGCCGCCATCGCCGGCATCTTCCCCATCGCCCTCGGCTACGGCGCCGGTGGCGACGCCCGGCAGCCGCTCGGTCTGGTGGTGGCCGGCGGCCTGATCATCTCCCAGATGGTGACCCTCTATCTGACCCCGGTCTTCTACACCTACATGGACGAACTCCAGAACTGGTTGAGCGGGCGCCATACGGACGAGTAGCCCGGACGCCCGGCTGCGGCTGGCCGCAGCCGGGCGTTTGCCGTGTCCCCACGCAATCCGCGCTCCTGAAGCGTCAGAGCGGGCGGCCCCGAGGCCGCCCGCATCTTGTCAAAGGCGGGGCCGGAGGACTATTTTCGTAGAGGCCCACGCGGCCGTCTGGGGCATCTGCAGGGGGGCGCCGCCCGGTCGCGGCCGGAGGGCGTGGGCAAGGGGGCGCGTATGGCGTCAATGCACGAGGAGTGTCCGGGTCCTGGGGGGGGCGGGCCGGCGTGCGGTTCCAACGAGGACGTGCGTCGCATCGCGGCCGCGCTGGACTATCTGCATGGCCTGGAGCTTTTGGAGCGACGTTTCGGGCCGGAGCATCCCAAGGTGGCAGCCTGCCTGGAGGGCATCGCCAGCCTGTGCCGGGATCAGGGCCGGCTCGGCGAGGCGGAAACGCTGTACCGCCGCGCCCTGGCCATCCTGGAGCGGAGCGCGCCGCCGCATGATCCGCGGATCGCCGACATTTTGGAAAACCTCACCATCGTGCTCTACGAGGTCGGTCGGGAGGCCGAGGCCCGCGGTCTGTTCGACCGGGCCAAGTGCATCCGGGAGGCCGAGGCCCGCGCCGAGGAGACGCCGGCCGACGAGGCCTGAGGGGCAGCCGCCCGGATGGCGCGCTTCTCGCGACCCGCACCGCCGGGAGGGGGCAGACAGCGCACCGTTTTTTGCCTATACTATATCGTATTGCCCCGCGTGGGTACCTTCCGTACCGCACGTCGACCCGCAGCCGTATCCGAGGAGCCGCATGCGCCAGCAGAAAACCGCCGTTCTCACCTATGGCGAGAAAACCTATGAATTGCCCGTCGTCATCGGGACCGAGGGCGAAGTGGGCATCGACATTTCCGGCCTGGAACGGGAAGCCGGCCTGCTGACGTTCGATCCCGGCTATGCCAATACCGGGTCCTGCCAGTCCGCCATCACCTTCGTGGACGGCGAAAAGGGCATTCTCCGCTATCGCGGCATCCCCATCGAACAGTTGGCCGAGCACAGCAGCTTCATCGAGACCGCCTGGCTGCTTATTTTCGGCAACTTGCCCACGGCCGAGGAGCGCACGGACTTCCGGATGCTGCTGTCCGAGCACGAGCTGCTGCACGAGGGCTTGCTCCATCATTTCGACGGCTTTCCGCCCGGCGGCCAGCCCATGGCCATCCTGTCGGCCGTCATCAATTCCCTGGGCAATTACCATCCCGAGCTGCTGGAAATCCAGAGCATGGACAAATTCACCCTGGCCGTGGCCAAGCTCATCAGCAAGGTGCGCACCATCGCCGCCTTCAGCTACCGCAAGTCCCTCGGCCTGCCCTTCATGTATCCGGACCCGAACCTCTCCTATTGTCGGAACTTCCTGCACATGATGTTTTCCATGCCCAACCGGGATTTTGAACCGTCTCCGGCGGCCGTCAGCGCCTTGTCGCTGTTTCTGGTGGTCCACGCCGACCACGAGCAGAATTGCTCCTGTTCCACCGTCCGCATGGTCGGCTCCACCCAGGCCAACCTGTTCGCCTGCATCTCGTCGGGCATCTGCGCCCTGTGGGGCCGGCTCCACGGCGGGGCCAACGCCGCCGTGGTCCAGATGCTCGAACGCATCCGGGACGACCGCATCAAGATCAAATCCTTTCTGGAGCAGGTCAAACGCAAGGAAACGCGGCTGATGGGCTTCGGGCACCGGGTCTACAAGAATTTCGACCCGCGGGCCAAGGTGCTCAAACAGGCCGCCCATGAGCTGCTGCGGGAAACCGGGATCACGGACCCTCTCATGGAGCTGGCCATGGAGCTAGAGGCGGCGGCCTTGAGCGACGACTACTTCAAGAGCCGGCGTCTCTATCCCAACGTGGATTTTTATTCGGGTATCATCCTGCGGGCCCTGGGCATTCCGGTCAACATGTTCCCGGTGATGTTCGCCATCGGCCGGCTGCCCGGCTGGATCGCCCACTGGCGCGAGGAGCGCCTCGATCCGGCCACCCGGGTGCATCGGCCGCGCCAGATCTATGTCGGCCCGCCCCGGCGGCCCTATCTGCCCGTGGGGAAACGCTAGGGACGAGCCCGACCGGGGGCGCCGTCGGACGGCGGGCGAGGTCGGCGTGCAGATCGCGGCGGCCGGGGGCCGCTTGGCCCCTGGCAGTCGTCGCGTTTCGGGAATCGGCGTCCACCGGGCGCCTTCCCCGCAAGGAGAAACGGACATGGCCGATGTGATGGTCTGGAAGGTCGCGGCCGCCCTGGTGTTCGGCATCGTACTGTCTGCCGTGGTGGCCTATGTGTTGTGGCGCCTGGCCGAGGATCGGACCGGCGGTTCCCTTTTCAAGGTTCTCTTTGTGACCCTGATCGTCGTCTACGCCCTGGGCTTTGCCGCCCGCTACGCCCTGATCGAAGTCATTCCCTAATCCTGCCAGCTGATGCGCAGCGTGCGCGTGCCCCAGGTCAGGGCACCGCTCCGGTCGGTCCCGTAGAAGATGTCGATGGCGCGGGAATGACGGCCGTGCATGACGTCGAGCACCTTGTATTCGCCGGGGAGCCCCTCGATGCGAATGGTATCCCCGTGATCCAGACCGAGTTCGAGCAGGTCGGGCGAGACCGCCACGGCCTTGATGCCGGGGGTGAGGGGGTCGCCCCAGGCGCCGCGGGCGGCGTGTTTGGATTTTCGGGAGCCGCAGGTATAGGCCATGGCGCACACGCGCAGGTGTTTGCGGTGGCGTTTGGGGTGGTGGGAGAAGACGAAGGCGGGGTCATCCAGCTGTCCCACCTTGACGGGGTCGGCCGGAGCCCGTTCGGCCGCCGTCAGGCCGGCCCGGGTGCCGGCACAACCTGAGCCGGACAACACCGAGATGACCAGGGTGCAGGCGGTCAAAAGAGTCCGGACGTGACGCATATCGTCGCTCCATAGCGGCGCGTCACCGAAGCAAGGACACATACCAGCGTTTTGCTCAAACGCTCGGGGCAGTAGAGCCTTCCGGCCGACGGGCCGGCTCGGTCGCCGCAGAGTTGGAGTGCTCGCGTGTGCGAGAGGTTGCCTTCCCGAGGCCGACAGTCGGCGATCGGGACACGCGCCGCAAGGGATCGATCCGAAGTGACGCGCCGAAAGGGCATAGCGATTGTCATCGCTAGCCTACTATGTCTTGCCGGTCAGGCTTTGTCAAGGCAGGGCAACCGGATCGGCTAGGCAGTCGGGGCGTCAGAATCCGTCGGGGCGTCGCCCGGTGCGGCCGCGGCCGCCTGGCGGCGGGCCTTTTCCTCCTTGCGGGAGCGGTCCACGAACCAGGATACCCAGATGCCCACCTCGTAAAGGATGCACATGGGGCCGGCCATGAGCAGCTGGTTCACGGCATCCGGGGTCGGGGTCAGGATGGCGGCCACGATGAAGATGGCCAGGATGGCCCAGCGCCGGAATTTGCGCAGGGCCTTGGTGGTGACGATCCCGAGGCTCGTCAGGAAGAAGATGAAGACCGGCAGCTCGAAGATGAGGCCGAAGGCGAACAGCAACGTCACCGCCAGCGAAAAGTAGGCGCTGATGGTGGGCATGATGGTGATGTAATCGGCGGCATAGTCCACGAAGAACTTGAAGCCGAAGGGGAAGACGACGAAATAGCCGAACAGCGACCCGCCGACGAAGCAGACGGCCGTGGCCAGGGCCACCGGCAGGATGAGCCGGCGTTCCCGTTTGTACAGGCCCGGGGCCACGAATTTCCAGAGCTGGTAGAAGATGTAGGGACTGGCCACGAACACGCCGCTGACCAGGGCCAGCTTCATCACCGTAAAGAATTTTTCCGGCAGGCTGGTGGCGATCAGCATGCTGCCCTTGGGCAGCACGTCCGTTAACGGCTTCAGCAGGATGCCGAGCAGGCGTTCGGCAAAGGCGTAGCAGGCGGCAAAGCCGACGGCCACGGCGATGAGGCAGCGGATCAGCCGGCCGCGCAGTTCGGACAGATGTTCGAGCAGCGGCGCTTCCCGCATGTCCGCGTCGTCCTTGGGTACGGCCGGAGCCGGCAAATCGGCGGTCGGCGCACCGTCCTTCGGAACGGCTACGGCCTTGTCGGCGGCTTCCCCGTCATCATGGCGCGGCGTATCGGTCATGAACTCCTCGTGCGTATGCGGCCGCCTGCGGCGGCGCGACGTCCTGGCGGTTACGGCAGGAAGCCCCGGCGGTCAAGGGGAAGGAAGCGGCGGTCTTACAACTCCACCTGCACGCCCAGCTCCACCACCCGGCCCGGCGGCAGGCCGAAATAGGCCGTGGCCGGTCGGGCGTTCCGGGACATCATGGCGAACAGGGACTTGCGGAAGGACGCCATCTTGGCCTTGCCGGTGGTGAGCAGGCTTTCCCGGCCCAGGAAGAAGGTGGTGTCCGACGGCGGGGCGATCGGCACGCCCTCGGCCCGGGCCCGATCCATGATTGCCGGCACGTTGGGCGTTTCCATGAAGCCGTAGTGCGCGATCAGGCGGAAGAAGCCCATGCCCATGTCCTGGATGTCCAGGCGCTGGGAGGGGGACACGTAGGGGCGATCGGCCGAGGCCACGCTCAGGATGACGACGATGTGATGGAAGACCTTGTTGTGCTTGAAGTGGTGCAGCAGGGTGACCGGCGCGCCGCTGGGCGACAGGGACATGAAGACGGCCGTCCCCGGCACCCGCACGGGGTCCTTCTTGGCCACGTCGGCCAAAAACGTCTTGAGCGGGATGATGGAAGCCTGGGAGCGTTCGCGCAGGGCCTTGCGGCCGTCCTGCCAGGTGGTCATGGCCGTGACCACCATGACGGCGATCATGATGGTGAACCAGCCGCCGTCCTCCACCTTGAGCAGGTTGGCGGCGAAGAAGGCCAGGTCGAAGACCAGGAAGACCACGACCGGGCAGACGGTTTTCACGAGGGAGCGCCGCCAGGTGTAGTGGGCCACGAAGAAGTACAGGATGGACGTGATGCCCATGGTGGCCGTCACGGCGATGCCGTAGGCGGCGGCCAGCCGGCTGGACTCCTTGAAGGCCAGGGTGATGCCGATGCACACCCACATGAGGGCGAAATTGACTTCCGGAATGTAGATCTGGCCTTCCATGTCGCTCGAGGTGTGCACGATGCGCAGTCGCGGGCAGCAACCGAGCTGGATGGCCTGCCGGGTCAGGGAAAAGACGCCGGAAATCAGCGCCTGGGAGGCAATGACCGTGGCCAAGGTGGACAGGACGGCCATGGGGTAGATGCAGGACGTCGGCACCAGGCTGTAAAACGGGTTGGGGGCGATGCCCGGGTTGTGGAGCAGCCCGGCGCCCTGGCCGAAATAGTTGAGGAGCAGGCAGGGAAAGACGATGGCGCACCAGGAATACTGGATGGGGCGCCGGCCGAAATGGCCGAGGTCGGCGTAGAGCGCCTCGCCGCCGGTGATGCACAGCACCACCGCGCCGAGCACCACCATGCCGTGCAGCCGGTTTTCCGTGAAGAAGTGGAAGGCATAAAAGGGGTTGACCGCCGCCAGCACCTCGGGGGCGTGCAGGATGGCCCGGGCGCCGAAGACGGCCAGGACCAGGAACCACAGGAGCATCACCGGTCCGAAGACCCGGCCGATGCCGGCCGTGCCCCGCCGTTGGACCATGAACAGCCCGAACAGGATCAGGCAGGTGATCGGCACCACCAACGGTTCGGCGGCATGGGTGGCCACGTTGAGGCCTTCCACGGCCGACAGGACGGAAATGGCCGGCGTGATGACGCCGTCGCCATAGAGGAGCGCCGCCCCGAACAGGGCCAGAAAGGCCAGCGTTCCCTGGAGGCGCTTGTTGCCTACGTCCTTGGGCAACAGTTCCAGCAGGGCGAAGATGCCACCCTCGCCGCGGTTGTCGGCCTTGATGATGAATAGCACGTATTTGATCGTGATCACCATGGTCAGCGACCAGAAGATGAGCGACAGCACGCCCAGGACGTTGGCCGGCGTCACGCTGATGGCGTGCATGCCGTGGAAGCATTCCTTGATGGCGTAGAGGGGGCTGGTGCCGATATCGCCGTACACGACGCCCAGGGCGCCCAGGGAGAGGGCCAGGGTACGGGACAGGGACGGGTCCTTGGTGACGCCGGTTTCACTCATGCCGGAAGGCTCCAAGGACGGCATCGCCGGACCGGGCGGTCCGGACACGTGCGGAGACGATACGAAGAAAAACGGTCATACCCGAAACAAACCCCTGGCTGGCTTTTCGGCGGAGTACCGCCGTGCGCTGCGACGGAAGACCTCTCTCAATAGCGTCCGGGGGAGGGGTGTGCAAGGAGAAAGTCGGACAATCGGCCAGGGCCGCGGCCCGAGGGGCCGGACCTTCGGCCGACGGATGCCGTGGGACTGCCAAAAATGTCATTTTTGGGGCTGTAGGCCCAGCCGCCGCCCCAGGGACTGCTGATAGAGCAGGCAGGCGCCGAGGATGGCGAACGGGTAGAGCACCAGGTTGAGGATGGGGATGAGCAGGGGCAGGCCGAAGCCGATCAGGAGCAGGGGCCGGCGCAGGAAAAAGCGCAACCGGTCGTGGAAACGCGGCTGGTCGCGGCACAGCGAGAAGTCCACGAAATCGAAGGCCAAAAGCCAGGCGGCCGCCAGCGGCGCCACAATCTGGCCGAGCACCGGGATGAAGACCAGGAGGATCGGCACGACGGCCACGAACAGGGCCTTTTTGACTTCCTCGAGCATGGTTCGCCACAGGGACAGTTCCGGCGTGTCCGTCCGGCCGTCGGCCGCCTCCCGGGCCAGCCGCCCGGCGATCTGGTCGTAGAGGGGGGAGGCCAGGATGTTGGCCGTGACCATGAACAGGAAATACATGAGCACGAAGGCGATCAGATAGAGCAGAAAGGTGATGCAATGGACGTAGAGCCAGACCAGAACCGTCATGACGGTCCCGGAAACCTGGGCCGGCTTCGGCGCGCCCAGCACGGCCAGCAGCTGGTCGCTGTGGCTGGCGAAGAGGGAAAAACCCAGGATATAGAACAGGACGGTCAGGACGAACGGAATCAGGACCAAGCCCAGATAGCCCTTGCGGGCCAACGCGAAACGGATACCCTGGGTGTGGGCGCCGAGACCACGGAAGAAGTCAACGAACACGTGTCTACCTCCCGGATGGGCTTCGGTGGGATCGGTCCGGACGGCGGTCCGTCGGCGGTTATGCGGACGGATCGGTTGGTTCGGGAAGCGATTCCGTCCGGAACTTGGTGCCGTGATAGCCTTCGGTGTCGTCTGCCCCGGCGTGTTCGATGTGCGTCACTTCGAAGGGCATGCCGAGCTCGTCGAGCGGGATGCAGGCTTTGGCCAGCTTGACGGCATGGGCTTCATTGTGGGCGGTCACGACAACATATTCCGTCTCGGCGATGTCCTTGTTTCGATGGAACCATGAGGTCTTGACCGGAAGCTTGGTAGCAAAATACACACGAAATTTTTGCATGTTTGTCTTAACTCCACAAAAAAGCCGCTTCGTCTTCCGCTCCGCATTGGCCGAACGAGACCTTCCTCGGCGGAACGGCGATCGGACTGTACGTCAAGGCCGGGGTGTCGGCAAGCGTTAGCCGACACGGCTTTTTGCATTGCGGTGTCGTTCCCTGCCCGGGAACGGACGGGACTGCGGTCCGGCGGGGCCGCCCAAAGGAGGAAGCATGGGCAAACGATGGAGGTTTGCGGCCCTTGGCGTCATGGTCTTGGCGCTGGCCGTGGCGAACCGGGCCCGGGCCGGCGACCCGGCGGCCGAACTGGCGGCGGCCGACCGGCTCGCCTGCGCCTTTGTGAAGGGCATGACCGCCGGCTTTACCCCCCAGGGCGGCGTGACCATGCGGCCGCCGCTCGATCCGAACACCCCAGGGCTGACCATCGCCGTCACGGACCGGGCCAAGGGGCGGGCCGTCTTGGAGGAGGGGACCCGGGAGATCCCCGGGATGCTGCTGGTCGAGCCGATGGGCCTCACGATCCTGGGCCGCGATCCGAGCGGCAATGTGACCCTGGTGACGGTTTTTGCCACCCATGCCGGGCCGTCCGACAATTTCCCCATGGTGTCGTCGTTTCACGGGGCCGGCGTGCAGCCCCGCATGATGCAGCGCTACGGCCTGTGCCGGGTGGCGCAGCCGACCCCGCCCGCGCCGGAGACGCCCCCCGCTCCCGCCGCGCCGCATTCGTAAACCGGGACGCTCGCTTCGGGCGCAAAACGCACAAAGGCCGGGGCGTGCCCCGGCCTTTGGTACGGCGTTGCGCCTCTGGCGGCGGTTCCGGTTCCCGCCTCAATATTTGAAGGTAACGCCCAAGGCCGCTTTCCAGGCGTCGGTCTCGGCGGCCTTGTGGACCAGCCGGTGCCCCCAGACGCTTTCCTGAAACTCCCCGTGGGCCCAGCCGGTTTCCAGGACCGCATGCAGGTTCTGGTAGATCCGGTACTTGTGATCGAAGTTGATGCCATAGGCATATTCGTGGGTGGTCAGGTCGCGGCCCATCACGAAATAGGGATTGCTGCCGGCGTCGAGGTCGCCGCCGCCGAGGGTGGCGTTGAGGCCGCGGATGGCCCGGGGCGAGTTGTTGCCGTGCAGATAGGTGAAGGTGAGGCGGTGGCTCAACTTCTCCACGAAGGAGATGTCGTTGAGGGAGACGCCCACCCCGTAGGCGCCGACCGGATTGACGCCCATGTTGGAGTTGCGGGACAGGGCCTGGCCGCAGTCCAGCAGGAAGCTGTTGCCGGCGCCCCAACCGGAGCGCAGTTGCGGGATGCGCTCGGAGCCGTTGCGGGTGGAGCTGTCCTCGCCGGTGGACCACCAGGCGAAAACCTGCGGCGTCAGCATGTCGAAGCCGGTGTACTCGGCGCCGAAGTCGAGGAACCAGCCATGGCGGCGGCTGCTGGCCCGATCGTTCACGGCGCCGGCGCCGTAGTCGACATCGGCGTACAGCTTGAACGGATCCAGCGCGGTCATCTCGAAGGCGCTGCCGCCCCACCAATAGACGGCCTGGTTGTAGCGCCACAGGTCGTTCGTCTCCAGGGAACCGGCCGAGAGCACGCCCTCGGCGAAATTGCGGCAGCCGGACGAGGAGGCGTTGGCGGTGAAATCGCCGACGCGCCGGCCGATGACGGCCAGCATCCCCCAGGGGGAGACCTTGAAGCCGTCCAGGGCCACGGGCAGGGCCAGGAAGGTGGTGTCCAGTTCGTCGCCCACCTGGGTGCTGGGATCGTAGGTCTGGTTGGTGTCGATGGCCCGACCGAAGCCGGCCAGCACGGACACCGTGTCGCTCCCCAGGGGGCTGCGGACGACCACGGCGGCCACCCGGTCCATGCCGAGCACCGGCGAGGCGTTGAACAGGGAGGACTGGGGCAGGTCGATATCCTGGAGGCCGGCGGTCACTTCCACGACCGAGTCCGGCCATTTGAACGTGAGGAAGGCCTGGTAGATCTGCATGGAGTCGGCCGGGTTGGCGGCGGTCATGTAGCCGTGTCCCCAGGTGTCTTCGATCTTGATGCCCAGCCGGAATTTTATGGCCTCGCTGGCCACGAAGTCGGCGCGGATGCGAAAGCGCTGCCAGACCTCGTACGGGTCCTCGCTCCGGGTGCCGGCGCGCGTCCAGGTGGGGGTGTTGCTGGTCCAGGCGGCATTGTTCCAGCCGGTAAAGTTGTGGCCGGTGTAGGAGACGCCGTAGATCCGGCCGTCACCGATTATTTTGACTTCAGTAGCGGCCAGGGCGGGCAGGGCCACGGCCAGGATACACAAAAGCAACAGGGCAAGACAGGTAGACCGCATCATGGTTCTTCCTCCTTGGATCGTGGACATGGCGTCCGGGAATGATGGACTCGGACGGGGGAAGAATCGGTGTGCCTGTCATACTCCCCTTCGGGCGAATCGCTTACCGGTTCGCTGCCCGTTTGGCAAGGGAAAAGAGGTCGTTACTTCCATAACGATCGGCACCATGAACGCAGTGCGTCAGGTCGTTACGGTCAGTGACGGCGGGAGCAAGAGCGGGAGGGACGTTGCGCTGCGGCACGAAAAAGGGCCGGAGCCGAAGCTCCGGCCCTTGGCCGTCGGAACATATGGGTACGGGAACGGTCTAGAACGTATACTTGAGGCCGAACCCGACTCTCCAGGCATCCCCATCATGCGATTTGCTGATAAGGCGGTGGCCCCAAACGCTTTTCTGGAAGTCGCCGTGCGCCCAACCGGCCTCCACGAGAGCCGCCAGATTTTCATAAATCTGGTAGTTGGTGTCGAGGTTCACGCTGTAGAGCTGCTCGCTGGTGGTCAGGTCACGCCCCATGATGTAGTAGGGGTTGTCACCAACGGTCAGCTGCAGGTAGCGAATGGCCCGCGGCGAGTTGTTGCCGTGCAGGTAGGTGAAGGTGATCCGCTGGGTCAGCTTCTCGATGAAGCTGATGTTGTTGAGGGATGCACCGAAACCGTAGGAACCCACCGGGTTGGCGCCCATGTTACTGTCCATGGTGAAGTCCTGCGAGCAGTCGAACAGGAAGCTGTTGCCGGGACCCCAGTTGGGGACCACGGTCGGCATCCGCTCGGAACCGTTGACGGTGGACTTGTCTTCACCGGTGGACCACCAACCGAAGACCTGCGGCGTCAGCACGTCCCAGCCGGTGTACTCGGCGCCGAGGTCGAGGAACCAACCCTCACGCCTGCTGCTCTTCCGGTCGGTCATGGCGCCGGCGCCGTAGATCACGTCGGCATAGAACTTCACCGGATCAAGCACGGTCACCTCGAAGGTGCCGCCGAGCCAGTAGTACGGATTCTGCGAATTCTTCCACAGGGAATGCGTGGTCCCGGTGCCGTTGACGACATTCATCAGCGAGCCGGCCGAGATCAGGTTCTCGCCGTAGGTCGATCCCGGGTACCAACCGTAGGTGTAGTTGGTGTAGTAATCGGCATCCCGCCCGGCCACGGCCACGGCGCCCCACGGGGTGGCCTTGAAGCCGTCCAAGGTGATGGGCAGGGTCAGGAAATAGAGATCCAACTCGTCCGCCTGATGATGCAGGGCGGAGGACGAGGTGTCGTAGGTCTGGTTGGTGTCGAGCATGCGGCTATAGCCGGCCACGACCGACAGGCTGTCCATGACCGGGGCATTGACGATCAAGGCCGCGGCCCGCGTACCGCCCCAAACCACGGAGTCGCAGAAGAAGGAGCTGGTCGGCAGGGAGAAGTCCTGCAGACCGGCGGTCACTTCCACGTCGGTGTCGGGGATTTTGAACTGCAAGTAGGCCTGGTAGACGGCCAGCGAGGCGTTGCTCGGGTTGGCGGCGGTCAGGGAGCCATGGCCCCATGTATCCTGGACCTGCAGGCCCAACCGGAACTTCACGGCCTCGTTGGCCACGAAGTCGCCCTTCAGGCGGAACCGCTGCCAGATCTGGAATTGATCTTCCGTCTGGTTGTTGGCGCCGATGGCGAAGCTGTGCGTGTTCGAATTGTAGCCCCAGCCCGGGGTGTTCCATCCGGTAAAGGCACGTTGGCTGGCGTAGTTGCCGTAAATCAAGGCATAGCCAGACATTTTGACTTCCGTGGCCGCTTGGGCGGGCAACGCCGCACTCACGACCAGGGTGGCCACGATGGCCAGCATTGTCACAAAACGTTTCATCTCACTCCTCCCTCCATAACGGTGGTCAGTTCCCTCCGACGGCCCGTCATGCTGGACGCGGTCGGCGAAACAGCGTCCAGCATGACGACCGGACCTTACGCGAATGTCACGGTTCCGTGCAAGATGGAAAAATGCCGTATTTGCTAAAAAGAGGGACAATTCCATTACAAAGGTGTAATGTTTGGAGCTAGGAAAGACACAGATCGCGCACCCGCAATTCGATCTCGGGTATCCCGGAAAAGTGCGTTATTTTAGGAGTGTAAGCGACCTTGGCTTGGCCGCCGGCCACGCTTGGGCCGATGGCTTCGGCCATGCGCCAAGCTTTCCCTTGTAACGTTACGCCCGACAAGCTGTCACGGAGGGAGAGGGCCACGTGCTTGTTGCCGAAGGCCCGTCGGGACAAAATCGTGACCGACGGCGAGGCGAACACGGGCTCGGGATTGCCGCAGCCGAAAGGTTCGAGCAGGGCCAGCTCCCGCATGAGCACGGCGTTGACGTCACCGAACGGTAACGTGGCGTCCACGTGCAGGGATGGTTGGGGTGGCTGGTGCCCCAGGGCGGCGGCCGCCGCCGCGTCGAAGCGCTTGCCCACGGTGGCCAGGTTGGCCGGATCGAGACTCAAGCCGGCTGCCTGGCGATGGCCGCCGAAACCGAGCAGCACGTCCTTTATGGAGGCCAAAAGGCCGTGCAGGTCGCATTCGGGGATGGAGCGGCCCGAGCCCTTGATGATGCCGCGGCCGGCGTCGTCCGTCAGGATGAGTGTCGGCCGGTAGCTGGCCTCGGCCACCCGCGAGGCCACGATGCCGATCACCCCTTGGTGCCAGTGGGGGGCGTAGAGGGTCAGGCCGAAACGGCCGTTCTGGGCGGCCGCCTGGTCCAAGGCCTCGGCCAGGATGGTATCCTCCTCGGCCCGGCGGCGGGCATTTTCCGTGTCCAGCTCGGCGGCCAGCGGCCGGGCCGTCTCCAGGTCCGGGGCCAGCAGCAGCGACAGGGCCGCGTCCGGACAGCCCATGCGGCCGGCGGCGTTGATGCGCGGCGCCAGGCCGAAGGTGACCTGGGAAGCGCCGAGGGCGGCCTTGGGATTGTGGCCGCAGGCTTCCTTCAGGGCGTAGAGGCCGGGGCGTTTGGGGTCGGTCAGGAGGAGCAGGCCGTTTTTGGCCAGGATGCGGTTCTGGCCGGTCAGGGGCACCACGTCGGCCAGGGTCCCCAGGGCCACCAGATCGAGCAGGCGGCGGATGTCCGTGGCTTGGCCGGGCAGCAGGCGGTTGACGGCCGCGGCCAGGAAAAAGGCCACGCCGACGCCGGCCAGATCATAGCCCGGGCCGTCGCCGCGCTTGGGATTGACCACGGCGTCGGCCGGTGGCAATTCCGGGCCGGGCAAATGGTGGTCGGTGACGATGACGGTCATCCCCAGTTCCTTGGCCCGGGCGACCTCGGCCAGGCCGCCGATGCCGCAATCCACGGTGACCAGGACCTGGACACCGTCCGCGGCCAGGGCCTCGATGCCGGGGATGTTGAGGCCGTAGCCCTCGGCGGTCCGGTCGGGCAGCCGCCAGCGCGGGGCATAGCCGCGCTCGCGCAGGAAATCCAGGAGCAGGGCGGTGGCGGTGATGCCGTCCACGTCGTAATCGCCCCAGATGGCCACGGTCCGGCCGTCGGTCAGGGCCTTGGCCAGGCAGGGCGCCGCCTCGGCCAGGCCGTCCACCGCCTGGGGCTGCATGAGGTGGCGCAGGCCCGGGCAGAGAAAGACGTCCATGGCCTCGGCCGAGGCCAGTCCGCGCAGGGCCAGCAGGGTGGCCAGGGTGGCGGAGATGCTCAGGGACGCGGCCAGGCGCCGGGTCTGTTCGGGAGAAACGTCGCTTTCCGGAAAAATCCATTGCTTCGACACGGGAACAACTCCGAAGATCAGGTGGCGGCCGGGCTCAGGCCAGGGCCGCCGCCATTTGGCCCGGGTCCCTGGCGGCCAGGGATTTTTTGGCGAGCTGTAAGGCCGCCCGGGCGGTGAGGCCGAGGGCGGCCGCCGTGGTTTCCAGTACGGGGGCCATGGACTCCTCGCCGTCCAAAACCCGGACGCAGGCGTCGGCGCAGGCGATGGTATAGGCCGCTTCGCGCCGACTGGGGGCGGTTTCCGGGGCGTGATGCCAGTTGATGGGCTCGGTCAGCTCCTCGGGCAGATTCCAGGACCGGAGTACCATGGCGCCGATCAGGCCGTGATCCAGGCCGAAATGTCGCGTCTCGGCCTCGTGCCAGGGCAGGCCTTCCCGGGCGGCCAGCTCGGCCTGGGCCTGCCAGTCGTCGGGCCGGTACAGGGCGGTGACGAGCTTGCCGATGTCGTGCAGGACGCCGGCGGTGAAGGCGTCGTCGGGAGACATGGCCCCGGTGGCCCGAGCCAGGGCCAGGGCCGTCAGGGCCGTGGAAAACTGGTGTTCGAGATAGCGCGGCAGATCGAAGCCGGCCGGCAGCGGCCGCTTGTCCGACAGGCCGCGGATGCCCAGGGCCAGCACCAGGGAGCGGATTTCCCGCAGCCCCAGCACGCGCACGGCCCGGGCCACGGAGCCGATGCGGAACTGCAGCCCGTAGAAGGCGCTGTTGGCCATGGCCAGCACCCGCGAGGCCAGGCCCTGATCCTCGGCGATGGTCGCGGCGATGCTTTCCAGGGGGGAACGCCCCTCCTCGTCGGTGAGCCGGAACAGGCGGGGGAGCAGCTCCGGCGAAAAAGGCAGATCGCTTTGGACGGCGGGCAATTCCAAGAGGAAACGCTGGCCGTGCGCCTGATTCATTGCGCGCTGTCCGGCTCTGGCGGGGTCTTGTCCGGGGTGTCCGGCGCCGGAGCGGGAACCTTGGTCAGGCCTTTTTCCGTCAGAAAGGTGAGAAAGCGGCGGGCGTCAGCGTTGTTCGGATTGAGGGACAAGGCCTTTTGCAGATATTCCGACGCCTTGGGATAATCCTTTTTATCGAAGAAGGCCCGGGCGACGTTGAACATCAGGTTGTCGTCCTGCTTGGCCAGATCTTCCGCCCGCTGGTAGTAGCTGAGGGCCTGATCGAGCATCCGGTTCTTGCGCAGGTTCATGCCGAATTCGTTGAATAGGTGCTTGTGCTCTTCCTCGAAGGTGGCGTCCAGATGGACGAGCCGCTTGAAGATATCGTCGGCCTTGTTGGCTTCGCCCCGGTCCAGGTAGGTGAGGCCCAAGCCGAAATTGGCCCGGATGTTTTCCTCGTCGATGGCCAGGGCCTGGCCGAATTCCAGCTCGGCGCTGAAGTTTTCGCCCTTCTCCCGGTGCTTTTCCCCTTTCTGGATGACCATGTTGAGTTCGCGCAGTCGGGGATAGACGGTGGAGACGTAGAATTCCGGCTCCGGGGAGAATTTTTCCAGCAGCTCCTCTAAGGAGATGCGCCGCTTGGGGCCGGAAGGCACGTAATTCTTGTTGAGCGGCTGGAGTTCCAGAACGTGGGAGGCGTCCTCCTCCACGAACCAGTACATCTTTTGGATGGTGCGCCGCGTGGTGGTGCCGGTGCCGACCTTTTGAATGGCCTGGGTGGAGAAGATCCCCTTGATGCGCTCGCGGGGCTTGCCCGAGTTCCCGGTGGCATGGTGGCCGGCGGGCTGTTGCTCGGCGGATGGGGGGGTGTCGTCGTGCTGGTGTTCGCTCATGGTTTTTGGTGCTGTCGCGAGGAATACTGCTGAGGTATCAGGAAATGACGAATCTGGTCAACGGCCAAGCGGACGCTCGGCCGATGCTGTCGTAACGCCACGTCAGATGGCCGCATCCCACTGGTCCATCAGTTCCTGCACCAGGTGCGGATGGTAGCGGGGCCGGCGGCGTTCGGCCAGGTAGACGGCCCGCAGATCGGCGTAGGCCGTGTCCAGGTCCGTGTTTTCCACCCAATAGTCGAACAGGGGGGCCGATTCGAGTTCCCGCCGGGCGGCGATCATCCGTCGGGCCACCACTTCCGGGGAGTCCGTGCCCCGGGCCGACAGGCGGCGGGACAGCTCCGCCCGCGACGGCGGCAGCACGAACACGTAGGCTCCCGCACCAAGGCTTTGGCGCAATTGGGCCGCCCCCTGGACGTCGATGTCGAAGAGCACGTCCCGGCCGGCGGCCAGGGCCTCGCGCACCGGACACAGGGGCGTGCCGTAGAGGTGGCCGAACACCTCGGCCCATTCGGCCAACCGGCCTTCCTGGCGCCAGACGGCGAATTCCTCGGGGGAGAGGAAATGGTATTCCCGACCGTTCACTTCGCCCTCGCGGGGCGGGCGGGTGGTGGCGGACACGGAGAAGGCAAGGTTGGCAAATTCCGCGCACAGCCGCTTGGCCAGGGTGGATTTGCCGGTGCCCGAGGGCGCGCACACCACCAGGAGAAGCCCCAACCGCTTAGGCCGCATGGTCGTCCTCCTCAAGCCGCAGCCGGGCGCCCAGGGTTTCGGCCTGGATGCCCGACAGGATCACGTGGTTGGAGTCGGTGATGATGATGGAACGGGTCTTGCGGCCCTGGGTGGCGTCGATCAGGCGTTTTTCCGTCCGGGCGTCCTCGCGCAACCGCCGCATGGGCGAGGAGGTCGGGCTGACGATGGCCGTCACGCGCCAGGCGGCCACAAAGTTGCCGAAGCCGATGTTGAGCAATCCCGTCTTTTGCATGCCCGTCTCCCCGGAGTCACTCGATATTCTGCACCTGTTCCCGGCATTTTTCCAGTTCGGCCTTGAACGCCACTACCAGGCGGCTGATGGGCAGGTTCTGGGCCTTGTTGCCGCAGGTGTTGATCTCGCGGAAGGCTTCCTGGATGAGAAAATCCAGGTGCTTGCCGACCTCGCCGTCCTGCCGGGTCAGGGCGTCCAGGCGGGAGAGGTGGCCGGCCAGCCGGGTCATTTCCTCGGTCACGTCCAGGCGATCGGCCAAGATGGCGGTCTCCTGGAGGAGGCGGTCCTGGGCCGGTTCCACGCCGGCTTTTTCCAGCGCCCCGGTGATCCGGGCCACGAGCTGGTCCATCTTCTCGGCCTTGACGGAGGGGGCGGCCTCTTCGATGGTTTTTTGCCAGGTCATGAGCTGGGCGTAGCGTCCGAGCAGGTCGCTGGCCAGGATGTCGCCCTCGCGGCCCCGGGCCGTGTTGAAGTTCTCCAGGGCCAGGCGCAGGCCGCCGATCAGGGTTTCGATCAGGGTGGGATCGGGATCGGCGGTGTCCTCCTGCCAGAGATGGGGCAGGGCGAGCAGGCGGTTCAGGTCCGGGACGAAGGGCAGACCGCGTTCCCGGGCCATCCCCTCCATTTCGTCGAGCATGGCGTTGGCCAGACCCCGGTTGAGGTTGGCCCGCCAGAGGTCGGTGCGCTTGGGGGAAAAATCGAGATGGATTTCCAGGCGTCCCCGGGCCACGTATTCGCGCACCACCCGCTCCAAGGCGGCCTCCTGGGCGCGCAGGAAGAGCGGCAGCCGCCATTTGAGGTCGAGAAAGCGTCCGTTGACGCTCCGGATTTCCCATACTTGGGTGTAGTCGTCGTTTTCCATACGGCTCTTGCCGTATCCGGTCATGCTTTTGGGCATGGTGCAGTCCTCGCTAACAGATGATGGTGGTGCGACATTTCCCGCAGATCCTGGCGGTAACGGTCGCGGATGGCGGTCAGGATGTCCCGCAGGGCAGGGGAGGCATAATCGGGAAATGTCCAGGGCAGGGTTTGCCAGGAGCCTGCCTGAAAGACAAGGGTCAAATCCGCGTAGAGCCCCTGGCCGAGGTAGACGCGGTGGGTGAAGTTCTTGCCCGTGGCCAGGACCAGCCGCTCCTGGGTGAGCAGCCCGGGGTCGCAGTTGACCCGGCGGCGGCCGTCCGGTCCGGCCAGCGCGGTTTCCAGGGCGTTGGTGGCCAGCTTGGCCGCGATGAGCCCGTCCTGGGGCACGAGCCGGGCAAAGGACAGGAAGCGGCGGGCGATGGGCGTCCCCAACTCCCGGTCGTAATAGGCGGTGAAGTCGAAGGCCAGCTCGTCGGAAATGCTGTCGGCCGGGCCGAAGCGTTCCTCCAGGGCGGCCAGGGTGGCCGGCCAGAGCGTGTCGAAACGGGCGGACAGGACCGAGCAGACCAGCTTGGCCGGAAGCGGCGGCGTGGGAATGCTCATGGTCGATCGGCCTCCTTTTCGGGCGCCACGAGGAGCAGGACGCCGTCGCAATCCACGGCCCGGCCACGGATGAGGGCCCCGGTCCGACCCGCTGGCGCGGCCGTGAAGCGACAATCCACATATTGGCCGCAGGTGCCGACGGCCGGATCGCGGCCCTCCAGGGCCACGGTGACGACATCGCCGGCCGCGGCCATGGCCGCTCGGAACCGGCCGGCCTTGGCCGCCGCCAGCTCCCGGAGCCGGGCCGCCCGTTGCGTCTTGACCGCCCGGGGAAGCTGGCCGGGCATGGCCGCCGCCGTGGTGCCCGGCCGCTGGGAATACGGGAAGACGTGGGCGTGGGTCAGGGGCTGATCGGCCACGAAGGCCGCCGTGGTCTCGAAGGCGGCTTCCGATTCGCCGGGGAAGCCGGTCAGCAGATCGAGACCCAGGCCGAAGCGCGGCCAAACCCGACGCAGCTTGTCCACAAAAGAGGACACGGCCCGCGCGTCGCCGGCCCGGCGGCCCATGGCGTCCAGCACGCCCGGATCGGCGCTTTGCAGGGAAATATGAAGATGCGGGCAGACCAGCCGGCTGTGTTCGAGCACGGCGAGGCCCTGTTCGGTCAGCTCAGACGGGTCCAGGGAGCCCAGGCGCAGGCGCACGGTCCCTTCGGGCAGGCACCGCAGCTCCCGGTCCAGCCGGTCCACCAGATCCCAGAAGGTCATGGCCGGCGAAAGGTCGCGGCCGTAATGGCCGAGATTGATGCCGGTCAGCCCCAGTTCGCCATGGCCGGCCGCCACCAGCCGTTTCGCCTCGGCCAGAATGGCCTCGACCGGCCGCGAGCGGGAGGGACCCCGGGCCGTCGGCACGATGCAGTAGCTACAGCGGTGGGAGCAGCCGTCCTCGATCTTGATGAGGGCCCGGGCCCGGTCGTAGCCGGCCAGGGCCAGATCGGGATAGGCGTCCCCGGCCGGTCCGACCGGCGGGTCCAGGGGGTGCCGGGCCAGGGCGGCCTTGTCCGGCACGGGCACGGCGCCGAGTCCGGCAAAGACCTGCGGTTTGACGGCCACGGCGCAGCCCGTCGCCACCACCCGGGCTTCGGGCGCGGCCTCGCGGAGGAGTCCCCGGGTCAGCCGGCGGCTTTCGGCCTCGGCCCGGGCCGTGACCGTGCAGGTGCATAGCACCACCAGATCGGCCTCGGCCGGCTTGGTGGTCGGCGTCAGGCCGGCCCGTTGCCAGGCTTCGGCCATGGCCCGACTTTCGTACTGGTTGACCTTGCAGCCGAGGGTATGGAGATAAAAACGGGGAGCGGCGTCGCGCGACATGGAGGCGGCATAGCAGAGGCTTCGACCGAGGTCCATGACCGCTCCGGTCGGAACGGCGATTGCTAGGCTTTTCCGCAAGGGGAAAAAAACGCCGGGAGGCCATGATGCGCGCGCGTGTGATGCTGCTTTTCGATACCGCCGTCCTGCTTGGTTTCGGCCTCTACATGGTGTTCACCGTGTGGCGACTGCCCGGGGAATTGCGGCAACAACTGCTTGCCACCTCGCTGCATGTGCTGGCCCGCTTGACCGGTCTGGCCGGCTGAGCACATCGCCTTGTCCCTAAAAATGGACAAAATGAGTATATCTTTGGTCTATTCCTGAAAAAAGGACGAATGGCACTCGGTAACATGTTGGAATAAAAGGATAAGTTTTGGCCCATATCTTGTAATGACAAGACAAATACAGGATGGGCATTTCCAGCATGGCGCAGAGCATACCACATAACTTCCCTTGGACCTGGCGGCAGCAGCATTCCTTCGTCGCCGCCACCGATACGGTCGATCGGGCCGTCTATTTTCGCGCGTTGATGGATCTTGGCACCGGCGGCGTGGCGGCTATCGAGGCCTCGTCGTCCCGGCGCGCCTTCGGCATGCACAGCATGTGGCGGTTGCCGGGGGCGTTCAGCCGTTCCTGGCGCGGCGGCGGTCCGGCCGCCTTGTGCGCCTGGGGAAACGAAGTGCGCGAGCCGGCGGCTTATCTGGTGCGGGCCTTTGCCGACACTCGGGTCGACGCGGTGGCCGCCGCCATGGGCGTGCCGCCGGAAAAAATCATCTTGATGTATGCTGTAACCAGTCTGTTGCCGCAACCGACTGCCGCCCTGGAGACTCTTATTGCCGGGAAACGGTCGGGAGCGCGCATCTTGCTCGATCACATCGATATGGCCGATCCGCCGGCCCGCTTTTTGGAAATGTTGCCGGCGGATATTCTGCGCGTGGCTCCCGACCGGATGCCGTGGCATTGGGAGGAGGATCGACGGGTGGCGGCGATGGAATCGCTGTTATGCTTCGCCGGCAACCTCCTCATGGATGTGGCGGTGGAGGGCGTGGACAATGAGGGGCAGCGCCGGACCTTCAAGCAACTGGGGGTTCGGTATGTCCAGGGAGGCTGGCGCAGGGATCATCTCGGTCTGGTTCCGGACCCGACGCGTGTATAAGGACGGCTGTTCCATTTCCTGCCCGCTTCGGCGGGGAGGTGCCGCAGAGGAGGAAGATCTGCCTGCCCTCGGGTCTTCCTTCTTTTGGGGTATGGCCGTGTTCCGATGATCCAGGCGTCGCCGACGGAAGAACATACGGCGTGCGACACACGAGCCGAGCTGTCGCAGGGAAGGTGTGCCCATGGATGATTTTTTGAAGGAAGCATTGGAGATCGTCAAAGCGCAGGCAAGCGTCCGCACCATGACCGAGGAGGACATCACCTCCATGGTGCGGCGTCTGGCCGACAATATCCGCGACATCGTCGAAGAGACGGCCCTGCCGGGCAACGGCGACGCTTCCCTGAAGGCATCGGTCGATCCCAAGAAGGCCATTCGCGAACGCAGCATCATTTGTCTGGAGTCGGGGAAAGCCTTCAAGATCCTCACCCGGAAGCATTTGAGCAAATTCGGCCTGACGCCGGAAGCCTACCGGGAGAAGTGGGGCTACCCCAAGAATACGCCGCTGGTGTGCAAGGAATTGCAACGGGAACGGCGCAAGAAGATGAAAGGCATGAAGCTTTGGGAAAAGCGCCTCAAAAGGGCTTCCGCCTAGCCGACGCAACTGCGCGGACGGGGCGTACCGCCGCTTCGCGCATGCCAAAAGCCCGGGACCGAGTCCCGGGCTTTTGTTTGGGGGGAAACTAGGCTTCCAGGGCGGCGCCGGCCTCTTCCACGCTTTTGGCGAAGGCCTCCCGGGCGGTGGCGATGCGCTCGGCCAGGCCGGGATCGGTCAGGGCCAGGATGGCGGCGGCCAGCCAGGCGGCGTTTTTCGCCCCGGCCCCGTCCAGGGCCACCGTGGCCACCGGAAAGCCCGGGGGCATCTGCACCGTGGCCAGCATGGCGTCCATGCCGCCCAAGGCCGAACCAATGGCGGCCAGCGGCACGCCGATGACCGGACGGATGGTGCGGGCAGCCACGGCCCCGGCCAGGTGGGCGGCCAGCCCGGCGGCGCAGATGAACACCTGGCAGCCGTCGGCCTCGCATTCCCGGATGAGCCGCTCGGTGCGTTCCGGGGTGCGGTGGGCCGAAGTGACCGTGAAGCGATGGGGGATGCCGAGATCCTCCAGAATCTTGGCGCAGGGACGCATCTTGTCCGTGTCCGAGGCCGAACCGATGAAAACGGCCGCTTTGATCATACTGTCTTCTTCTCCCGGGCGAGACCCTTCTCGCCGATGTCGCGGCGGTAGAACGCGCCGTAAAAGGATATCTTGGAAACGGCCTGGTAGGCGGCCTGCCTGGCTGCCGCCAGATCGGCCCCCAGGGCCGTCACGCCGAGGACCCGGCCGCCCGAGGTGACGAGCTTGTCGCCGTCGCGGCGGGTGCCGGCCTGGAAGACCTTGACGCCGGACGCGGCCTCGGCGGCCTCGATGCCGGTGATGGTCATGCCCTTGGGGTAGGCGCCGGGATAGCCGGGCGCGGCCATGACCACGCACAGGGCGCTGTGCGGCGACCAGCGCACCATATCCGGAGTGAGCCGGCCCTCCCGGCAGGCGGCGAGAATGGTCGGCAGGTCGCTGTCCAGGCGCAGCAGCAGCGGCTGGCACTCGGGATCGCCGAAGCGCACGTTGTATTCGAGGACCTTCGGCCCCTCGGCGGTCATCATCAGCCCGGCGTAGAGGATGCCGGTGAAGGGGTGGCCGCGCTTGGCCATCTCCCGCAGCACCGGATTGATGACCAGGTCCATGGTGGCAGGGTAGCGTTCGGGCGGCAGGACCGGGGCCGGGCAGTAGGCGCCCATGCCGCCGGTGTTGGGGCCGGTGTCGCCGTCGTAGGCCGCCTTGTGGTCCTGGCAGGCGGTCATGGGCACGGCCCGGGTGCCGTCGCAGAAGGCCAGGAACGAGGCTTCCTCGCCGACGAGGGCCTCCTCGACCACCACCTTGGCCCCGGCCGAGCCGAAGGCCCCTTGCAGCATGGCCGATTCCAGGGCCTCCAGGGCCTCGGCCGTGGTCTTGGCCACGGTCACGCCCTTGCCGGCGGCCAGGCCGTCGGCCTTGATGACCAGCGGCGCCCCCTTGTCCTCGACATAGGCCTTGGCGCTGCGGAAGTCGGTAAAGGTCTCGTGGGCGGCGGTCGGCACGCCGGCGGCGTTCATGATTTCCTTGGCAAAGGCCTTGGACCCTTCCAGCCCGGCCGCATAGGCGTCGGGACCGAAGCAGGCCACGCCGGCCGATTCCATGGCATCGCGCAGGCCGGCCACCAGCGGCGCTTCCGGGCCGGTCACCACCAGGTCGATCCCCCGATCCCGGGCCAGGGCCACCAGCCCCGGCACGTCGGCGTCGGAAATGGCCACGTTTTCGCCGCACAGGGCCGTGCCGCCGTTGCCCGGAGCGGCGATGATCCTGGAAACGTCCGGGCTTTGGGACAGTTTGTAGGCCAGGGCGTGTTCCCGGCCGCCCGAGCCGACCACAAGAATGCGCATGGCGCGACTCCTTCAATGAAGATATCTCCGGCGGCCGGGCACGTCACGGATGTCGGGGGAGCGCATGGCGCACCCCGGCCAGCCCGTGCGGGCGGCGGGACGCAAGGCCCGGAGCGGTCGTCGAAGGGAAAAGAGGCTAGCCGGAAATGCCGGGAAAGGCAAACCGGCCGGGACGGCGGTAGGGTCCGTCCCGGCCGGGGGGCGGTGTGTTAGGGCAGGGCCTTGGGCGCCGTGTCGCCGGCATTGAGCTCGGCGATCAGGCGGTTGAGTTCCTGGGCCTGGGCGGCCAGGTCGGTGACGGCCTGATTGGACTGGGTCATGGCCTCGGCCGTTTCCGAGGCGATGTCGCTGATGGCCGCCACGGCCCGGTTGATTTCCTCGGAGGTGGCGGACTGCTGTTCGGCGGCGGTGGCGATGGAGCGGACCTGGTCGCCGGCCGCCTCCACCATGGCCACGATTTCGCTGATGGCCTCGCCGGAGTTTTCGGCCAGGGTCGTGGCTTCGCCCACATGGGCCACGGCGCGTTCCACCCGGGCGATGGCGTCGGTGGTGCCGTGCTGGATGCCGGCGATGGACGCGCCCACTTCCTTGGTGGCGTTCATGGTCTTTTCGGCGAGCTTTCTGACCTCGTCGGCCACCACGGCGAAGCCGCGTCCGGCCTCGCCGGCCCGGGCGGCCTCGATGGCGGCGTTTAAGGCCAGCAGGTTGGTCTGGTCGGCGATGTCGGAGATGACGTCCATGATGGTGCCGATGCCCCGGGCCTGCTCGCCGAGGGCCTGCATGTTTTCGGTGAGCTGCGAGGCTTCCTGGTGCACCGTTTCCACGGCGGCGGCGACCTTTTTGACCAGGGCGGCCCCCTGCGTGGCCTTTTCCCGGGCATCGTCGGCGCTCTGGGCGGTGGCCGAGGCGTTCTTGGCCACCTCCAGGATGGTGGCGTTCATTTCCTCGACGGCGGTGGCCGTGTCGTGAACCCGGTTGTTCTGCTCCTCGGCGCCGCGGCTCGACTGTTCGATCTGGGCGGACAGCTCCTCCGAGGCGGCGGCCATGCGGTCGGCCACCTGGGAGGCTTCCACGGCGGCCCGGGCGATGGCCGTGTTCTGGGCCGCGATCTGTTCCTTTTGCTCATGGATTTCGGTCAGGTCGGCCCAGAAGGAGATGGAGCCCAGAAGCGTGCCGTCCAGGTCGAAGAACGGCGTGGTGTTGACGTCGATGTGCAGGTTCTTTCCGGACGGCGTCCGGTAGTCGATGGTCTGCTGGAGGTTGCGCCGCTCCTTGATGGCCTTGTCGGAGATCGTCTCCCAGCCGGCGTCGTTGCGGTAGAATTGCCCTGAGGGCTGGCCGAGGAAGGACTCCCGGGAGCCGGTCTTTTCCAACAACCGGCAGATGTGGTCGTTGACCCAGAGTATCTTGAAGTCGGGGCCGACGATGCCGCAGGGCGAGGGAATGCCGTCGAGCACGCCCTGGGAGAAGCCCAGCCGCTTTTTGAGTTCCTCGACCATATTGCCCAGATTGGCGGCGAAGGTGGCCAGTTCGGCCCGGAAATTGCCCGTCAGCGTCGCCGTGTAGTCGCCGGCGGCGATCTTCGCCGTAAAGGCGTTCAGGGCGAACAACGGCCGCAGGATAAGGCGCTGGTTGATGGCCGTAATGAGCAGGGCGACGACGATGATGACCACCAGGCCGATGCCGCACAGGATCAGCCGCTGATGGGTGGCCCGGGCCGTCAGTTCGGCATCGAAGGCGCTCATGCAGACGAGCCAACCGGTCTCGGGAATTCGGGCCACGGACATGAACTTGTCCTCACCGTGCCAGACATAGCGGAACGTTCCCTGCCCCTTGGCCAGGGCCTGCCGGACGAAGTCCTCCTTGGACAGGTCCACCAGCAGCAGCTTCTTGTCCGCGGCGTGGGCGATGATGCGGCCGGAGGCGTCCAGAATGAAGCCGTAGCCGCGCTTGCCGAACTTGACGGGATCGATGGTCTCGGCCGTGAAGTTGTTCCACTTGGGGCACAGGGCCACGCCGCCGAGCAGCTTGCCGTCCGGGCCATGCACGGCCTTGGCGATGACATAAATGATGACGTCGCCGGTGGTGGCCTTCATGACGCTCGAGGTGATGGCCAGGTCCTTCCCGCCGAGGATCGCCCGGGTATATTCCCGGTTGAGGCGGTCACCGCCGGTCATGTCCTTGTGCTGGGCGTTGATGCCGGCCACGATCTTGCCCGAGGTGTCGAAAAGGAAGGCGGACCACATGTCCGGGAACCCGGCGAGAAAGGATTGGAAGAATTGTTGGGCCTTGTGCGGCGCGCCGGTAAAGGCTGCCTGAATGGTGTCCTGGTTGGCCAGGGATTGGGCCACCTGGATGTTGTCATGTATGGAGTTCGCGGCGGCCTGGGCCACGAGGCGCGCCGTCTGGTTCAGGGCGTCCTGTTGAATCTCGGCGACCATGTGATAGGACGAGGTGGAGACGTAGGTGACGAGCGCCGCAATACCGATCAGGATGGCTACGGTGACGGCAATAGCGGCAATGGTGTTGATACTGGCCTTTCGCACAGAGATGTCCTCCTGGTGGACAGGGAGCGTGATGTTAGCCTCGGGAAGCATGACGGTTTCGTTCCTGTCGTATGGCGCATCGGAAAAAACAGTGCACACCGCGGACAAGCAAACGGCCGGGATGACTTCCCAACATGATCTGACGGACTTCGGCCAATGGGCGCAACGTCGTGTGCCACGGGCACTACTGCGTGGCCATGCTGTTCCCTAAGGCCATCTTGTACAACCTTACGGGCAAAATTTGGCCGGCGCAAGTGTGACGGCGGGGATGACGCCGGGAAGGTGCTCGGCGGAGTTTTTCGCGAATGGTGTGTGCGGTTGGGGCAAGGGCAGGCGTTGTTTCGAGGCAAGCATCGCGAGCGTGCGGAATCGGGCCGTCGTTGTGACTGGCCACCTGACGGCCCTCGGGCCACCGCCTTGCGGATGGGGGCATCCGCCTTGATGGCCGAAAAAAGCGACGTTCCTCTCCGTTCCCGACGTGTCCCTGCCGTACGGCTGCCGCACGAGTTGAAAAAGAGGCGAATCTGGCACAGAATCCGCCCGGCGACGGGGCGGGCGGTATCGGGAACGGCCCGTTCGGCGAGGGGACGCTCGGGGCGCCGGCCGGTCGTTTTTCGCTTGGAAGACTTTGCGCGCGGTGGCACGAAACGGCATGACAGCGAACACCAACCAAGGGCCGGGGAAGATGCCGGAAATCTTGACTATCATTCCGGCCCGAGGCGGATCCACCGGTATTCCCTGCAAAAATATTGCCGACCTTGGCGGCCATCCCTTGATCGCCTATTCCATCAGGGCGGCCGTGTCCTGTCCGGGCCTTTCCCGGGTCCTGGTCTCGACGGACAGCGAGCACATCGCCGCGGTGGCCAGGGAGTACGGCGCGGAAGTACCGTTTCTGCGTCCTCCCGCCATCTCCGGCGGCCAGGCCCTGATCGGCGACGCCATCCATCATGCCTTGGCCGTATTGGGCGAGCGGGAAGCCTACCATCCCGACTGCATCGTGGTGCTGTTCCCCACCCACCCGTTCCGCAAGGCGGCCACCATGGCGCTTCTCACGGACAAACTTCGCCGGGGCTATCGGGAAGTGCTTTCCGTGCGTCCGGTGACGATCGGTCCCATGACCCACTTCCTGCCGCAGGCGGACGGGCTGCATTCCCTGCACGGCGGCCAGCCGGCCCATGTCTGCTATCGGCGGTACGGCTACTACACGGGCTACTGGATACAGCACCTGCCGGGACTCAAGGGGCAATACGTCACAACGCTCGTGACGCGGCCGGAACTCGTGGACATCGACGAACCGGAGGACTTGGCGGCGGCCAATGCCATGCTGCGTTCGGGCGACGTCGTGGTGGAGTACCTGTGAAGCGCGTGCAGATCCTCATACCGTTTTTCCCTGCCGTTGCCGGGGAGGCGGCGGCAGAGGCCTTGCGGCGCACCCTCGCGGCGCTGGGCGACGGGGCGACCCTGCCCATTGCCCTGTGCTGCGCCGAGGGGGCGGTCGTGGCTGTCCCGCCGGCCGTTCGCTGCGTCCCCATCCCCCCGGAGCGGGTCCGCGCCGAGGCGGATCTGCCGCCGGGCTGGCTGGCCGCCCTTACGGCCGTACCGGGGCCGGAACCGCTGGTGCTTCTCGATTTCCGGCTGGGCGACGATGCGCCCGAGCGCGTCGCGGCCTGCCTTCAGGCCCTGGACGACAGCGGCCGCGAGGTCGCCCTCGGGGTGGCCGAGGCCGAGGACCATCCGTGCCAGCTCAATTTTTTTCTGGATGTGACGGCAAGCCGGGTCTGCCTGCCCGTGGACCCCGAGGCCGAGGCCGTGCGCCGCGCCTGCGCCCCGTTGTTTCCGCCGGCGCTGCCCCTGGTCGTCACCCAGCCTTTTCCGTTTGCCTGGCGGGAATGGATTCCGGACGAGACGGCGGACGCGGCCCCCTGGGTCCTGGAGCCGGGCCTTGGGGCCGTGCGCTGCGGCCGGGCGCTCCTGGGCCACCAGGTCCTCGACGAAACGGGTGTGGTCCTGTGGCGGGAGACGCCGGACACCGCCCGGCAAGTCGTGGCCGCGCTTCGGCCGTGGGCCGCCGTGTGCGCGCTGGCCCCCCCGGACCAGGATGACCTGGGTGTCCTCGCCGCCGACGGCGACATGACCGTCGTCGGCCAGGGCGACCTGGTCCAGGCCTTTCCCTTGGCGTCGCCCCAGGACTTCCAGTTCGCCAACGCGGCGATGGCCTTGTTTCCCCTGACGCCAGGACCGGACGGGCGGCGGCAGGCGCGACTGCCCCGCCGGCAGGGCGCGTTTTTGCTCCAGTCCTTCGTCCATTCCCGCTTGCCGGAAACGGATATCGAACTGCCGTACATCCCGCCGGACAACGCCTGGGAAGTGTCGTGCGCCAACCTGGGCCGCCGGGCCAACGGCGCCTGTATCGCCGGCCGCCAGGCCTTTCCCGCCGTGGCCGTCTTCACCGGACGGGCCATGGGCGTTTCCGGCGCGGCCCGGGCCCATGTCGCCGATGCCCTGGCCCGCCGGGCGTTCACGTCCTTCCCCTGTCCGGCGGATGTTGCCGGCGTCCTGCCGGTGCCAGGGTCGCCGGAACCGGGGACGACGCCCCCGCCGCCCGACACCCCGGCCGCTTCGCCCGCCGCCGAAACCGGATTGGCGGCGATGGCCCGCGACCGGCACGCGGCCTGCTGCCTCCGCTTCCGCCTGGAGATGGAGCAGGCCGTCATCCGCTACGCCGGGGCACCGCAACAGCTGTTGCCCTACAAGGCCCGCGCCGCGTTTGTGGCGAAACAGACGGCCGGGCTCGCCCGGGACCATGCCGCGGACGCGACGTTTCGGGCCCTTTTCGGCTCGGGCCGCGAGGCCCTGGACCGGGCGCTTACGGCCACGCTTGATGGCGACCTGCCCCGCAGCTGGTGGCCGGAAGCGACCCGCCGCTGGCCCCATGGCCGGGATTTCGAGGATTCCCTTCGGCCCCTGGATGCCTTGTACGCGCAGACCCCGGGCCTGGGCGGCCTCTATGCCCGCCTGGCCAGGGAACGGTTCATGCCCGTCTGGCGCCACGGCCGGGCCGTGCGTCTGTTCGCCCGGGAGCAGGAACGCGGGTGGCTGACGGCGGCGGACTGGCTGTCCTTCGCAACCGCCCTGGCCATGCTCGGCCGCGTGGACGAAGCTACGGCGCGCATCGAAGAGGCCTACCGCCGCTATGCCTTCCTGCAAAACGGCTTTGCCGACGCGGGCTGGGGTGCCTTTTATTTTCGGCGGTACGATCCGGCCGCCACCATGCGGATGATGGCGTTGGACAAGCAACGGCAGCGCCTGGGCCCGCATTACGTCAGCCGCTGGGCCACCATCGTGGCCAGCCTCGGCGATCTCGACGCCGCCGTCGCCATGGTCCGGGAGGGGTACGAGCGGCAGGGCCGCGTCACGGACGGCGGCTTCGCCA